>OAVH01000601.1_pt1 | contig 25434 bp, 16 predicted proteins | sample 1495281 | NCBI WGS metagenome assembly OAVH01 (sample SAMEA2580082, study PRJEB22360) | human gut metagenome | biome: human gut; feature: human-associated habitat; material: faeces | place: Denmark | collected 2008/2010
GTATCCTTCGCTGATCGATATTTCCAAGCTTTGATCTGTACGCTGCTATTTGGCTGTATGCCTTTTATTGGGCTATGTTTATTCTGTAGAAATAGAGCATAGAGTCTAATTCATTTTCTATCAGAACCACGGTAAAGCAGCCAGCCTCCTTTTGCTGTATTTATAGGGATATTTCCTGTTCACATACCAGACAGTAGGTTCTATACTCCACGCTCTTACCCATTTGCAGAATATGGATATTGAAGAGTACCAAACAGGAAGTGATTATGAGTCCACTTGCATATGAAGTAAGAAAACAGAATCCGTTTCCTAAACGTGGATACTGAATCGTACCGAACAGGATGCAAAGCATTATACGTTGCATATCCTTTTGTCCCAATTATATATATAAACCAGCTGGCACATGGTAATCGTCTATACGGTATAAAATTGCTATTCGTTGTCTGCTATCATACAAAGCATTGTACAGCTTTTCATAACGTATCAAAATTAAGGAAACTCTCGTGTTTTAGCGAAGCTTGCCGTTTTCTATTGACGAATTCACTATCTTGTTTTACAATATAGCTGTAACTTGTATAACAAGATAGTGAGAGGTGATGCTATGCTTCCCAGTCAAATGATGAAGGGAATCCTGGATAACTGCATATTGATTGTGATTGCACAGGAGGATACCTATGGGTATGATATCTCTCAAAAGCTGCAGGCGTATGGCTTTTCTGATATTTCAGAGGGTACCATATATCCACTGCTGCTGCGGCTGGAAAAGAATGGATGTATTTGCAGTGAACTGCGAAAATCATCCTTCGGTCCAAATCGGAAATACTATTCCATAACCGAAGCCGGACGCAGGGAGATACAGGCATTTTTGAAGCATTGGAGGGAATTGCAGCAGAGTGTTGCTGCATTGACAGGAGGATATGTATATGAATCGTAATCTGCATGAGCTGCGTAAGGAAAATAACCGGCTGGATGAGGCACTGTGCAAGGACTACCAGTCGCTGATGACGGATATCGTCTGTTATCTGCGTGGAGCAAACATCAGTGAACTGCAGCAGGAGTCTGTACGCTATGATTTAACTGTGATGCTGCTGGATGCACAGCAGAAGCAGCTGCCATTGACAGAGGTATTCCCAAAGGACTATAAGGCATTCTGCGATACCATCATTGCAGAACTGCCCCCACGTTCCAGACGCGAAAAGCTGCAGGAGCGTTTGAATATCGCCTGTCTTTTGTTTGCTGTGCTGGGTGTTATCAATCTGTTCATATCCCGCGATGGGATACAGGCGCTTTTAAAACTTAATATCAAAGCCACATATTCCCTTTCCTTATCTACACTGCTGCTGGATTTCCTTCTGGCGATATGTGCTATTGGTATTGTGCTGTGGATTTGCCGCAGCAGCTTTGAAAAAAATGAGAGGACAGTGCAGAAGTACGCAATTTTACTCTGGCTGTTTGTCCTTGCTGCCAGTGTTGTCTGCATGATGCTGTTTCAGAATATCATACTGCTTCAGTTTCCAATCTGGCTTCTTATCACCACAAGTATCTGCTGCTATCTTCTGCATCTATTTTTAGAGCGTGCACCGCATACAGGAGCAAAACGATGACCCCAGAACAGCTGTCCTTGTATGCTGATTGTGCAAGCTGCGTTGGCTTGTGCTGCAGAGCGCTTTATTTTTCCAGGCTGGATGGCTTTCCACAGGATAAGCCTGCCGGAGTAGCCTGCCGCAATTTATGTGAGGACTATCGCTGCCGCATACATGCCACGCTGAAGCAGAAGGGCATGAAGGGCTGTCTTGGCTATGATTGTATCGGGGCAGGACAGGCGGCAGTTAAAAAAGGGGTATCCCATGATGCAGATCTATTTGCTGTTTATTTGAAGCTTTTTCCATTACACCAGATGCTATGGTATTTGTGTGAGGCGGTGCAGATGGAGGAAACAATCTCCTTTCATAAACAGCTTCATGAACACCTGCAAACCATACAGGCTGTATGCGCTCAGCCCTGGCAGGAACTGCTCACCTGTGATTCAGAGAAGCTGCATAAGCAGACAAGCGAGCTGTTAAAACAGACTATCGCACAGAAAAAGCTTCGTCAATACTTCCACAGTGACCATTTGATCGGCAAGCGGCTGTCCAAGCGAAAGCTCAGAAATGCCGATTTCACTATGAAAGCACTTATCGCTGCGGATTTTTCCTGCTGTGACCTGCAGGGCGCCTGCTTCCTTGGCAGCGATCTTCGCGATTGCAATCTATCCGCAAGTAATCTTCGCGGCTGCTTTTTTCTGACACAGATGCAGATCAATAGCGCGATTGGTGATGCACAGACCAGACTTCCCAAGCATTTGCTGCATCCCACCCATTGGCTCTAATGTGCAAATACGTGTAAGGAATCGTCCAAAGATTCCTTACAAAAGCACAAAAAGGGATTACGGGAGGTAATGACAGTATTCCTTGCAGATTGCGAATCCCTACAGGAACATAAAACAGGAGACCTAACTTCTGTTACCACAGATTACAGGGTCTCCTGTTTTCTTATCCTTACATAGACACACAAGCTAAACACGCTATAAATAGGCAGGCAGAAGGCTTATATCACAGACTGCTTTCAAATGCCTCCAGCGTCATCGGTCTTCCGAAAAAATATCCCTGAATATAATCCAGCCCCATGGTTTTCACCTTATCATATTCTTCCTGTGTTTCCACACCCTCCAGCAGGACGCGGATATTTACATCATGGCACAGGCGGACAACAAAGCGAATAAAGGTCGCATCAAATTCACTTGTTAAAATATCCTTCATAAAAATACGATCTATTTTCACAATATCGGCAGGTGAATTTTTCAATACGCCCAAAGAGGAATATCCGGTACCGAAATCATCCATAGCGATGCGGATACCAATTTCTCTGATTTCATGAAATATCAAACGCAGCTCCTCTCCGCTTTTCACCATATAGCTCTCTGTCATTTCCACAACAATATTGCCGCTTGGTACTTGATAGCGGTGCAGCACATGCTTCATAAACGATGGAAAGCCTTCATCACACAGCTGCAGATAAGATAAATTCACACTGACACAGAAATCCGGATGCTTCTTCAGCCACAGCGCACATTGCTGAACCGCGGTTTCAAAAATCCATTTCCCCGCAGGAACGATCATTCCGCTTTTTTCAAGCAGGGGGATGAAGGTCATCGGAGGAACATTGCCATACATACTGCTGCTCCATCTGGCAAGCGCCTCTGCCCCGATGATTCTTCCGCTATTCGCCTCCACCTGCGGCTGATAGTGCAGCTGAAAGCCTTCAAAATCATGCTCGATACTGTAGCGCAGCTGTTCAATCATATCCAGCTCCTGCAATTCTGTTTCCGACATTTCCTTTTCATACAGAGTCAGTCTGTTTTTTCCATTGCGCTTACTGATTTCCAGTGCATAGCCAACATTTTTCGTTAATGTCATCATATCGTTGGCATCCCGTGGAAAGGCTGCACAGCCGGCAGAAACACTGCAATGATATTTTTTCCCATCCAATACGCGCTGATGGGACAGCTCCTGCTGTAAATGCTGATAAAACGTCATGATTTCTTCTTTATCCGTACTATTTCTTATCAATACGATAAATTCATCCCCGTCGTTTCGGTATAAACGGGCATTCTCTGGCAGGACAGACTGGATAAGCTGTGCTGTTTTCGCCAGTACCTCATCTCCAAATTGATGATTATACAGCTTATTGATACTGGAAAATTCATCCAGATCGAGCATGATCATAAAGAATTGCTCCTGCTTTGCGATCATCATTTGCAGCGTGTCCTCCAGCTCATACTTATTAAACTGTCCGGTCAGATAATCTATTTTATTTTTACGTCCGAGATTCGTAATAATTCCGGCAAACAATGCAGGCTTGCCATCCTCATCACGCTCCACATATCCCCTGCACCGCAGCCAGACCCATTCTCCGTTGCGGTTTTTAGCGCGATATTCAACATTATGCCTGTCTACACGGCCATCGGCAATCTCCTGGTTTCCTTCCAGAAACACAGTCTGATCTGCCTCGTGAATTCTTGCGCCCCATACATTAGCGGCATCGTGTATGATTTCAGAAGGCAAATCAAATTCCTCCACCATTGCGGGTGAATACCGGAAGCAGGAGGGATCCTCTTTCATATTACACACATAAATATAATCATCCGTACTCTGCATCAGCGCACTCAGAAGCAGCTCTTTGTCATAGGTAAACTGCCGTACTTCCTGACTTTCATGATATGGTCGGCTGAAAAAGGCAGCTCTTGATTTCTCCATATGATAACGGCGTTTGGACAGATACATTTCATCGTCTGCCTGCATGATGATTTTTTTCAAAGAAAGCTCTGTATCCGGATCAATCTGAATCAGACCAAAGCAGAAGCCGATTGTATACGAAAATGCCTTACTTTCCTGCTCCAGCTCGCGCAAAATCTGAAACAGCTGCTGGCTTGCCTCCTTCTTGGACAGCGACTGATAAACGATTAGAAATTCATCCCCTCCAAGACGGATTGCGAAATCCTCCGCATTGAGATACGCACAGATTTTTTTCGCAGTTTTTTGTAATACCCGATCACCTTCCTGATGACCGCAGGCTTTGTTTATAATGCTTAGATCATTGATATCCAAAAGTGCTGTAAGAAATGCCGTTTCCTTCTTCCTGTTTTCACAAATACAGGCCGCAAGAAGCCGTTCTCCTTCTTCCTTGTTCCACAGTCCGGTTAAATGATCCCGGCCGCTGTCCGCAAAAGAAGTATCCTGAGATACTGATATTTTACGCATAGACGTCACCACCTTTACGCTTCTTCTACCATTGTACAACAAAAAACTGGCAAAACAAAACTAAAACTGAAAAAACAGCCATATACTGGAAGGAAGTCTGTTTTCTATATTCATGCTGCTGAAACTGATCAATCATTGATATGGTATGCAATATCGCCAATAGTTACATTCCATATCACATAAGCCCCAATAAGCAGTAGGATATACAGTGAAAGTAAAACGATGCGGCATTCATCCTTGTTGTATAGCCGATGCAGTTGTTATGCTTTACCTTATGAATGTCTGTTCCTCTCTACTTTTTCAGGTACTGTGAAGCATGCTTTTACCGTTTCATGACAAGTTTTCAGGTAGTATTACTGCCCATTTGCCTGAACCGTTTACCTCCGAATGGAAACCGCAATGCAGCTTATGCTGTATCTGTTTTCCGGTATCGTTTCATAAAATACAGAAATGTTTTTTTCTAAAGTTAACAACCAGCATGGAAATGCTTACCTGTGCGTGTTAAAATAAGAGCAGAAATGAGGAGGTGCCTTATGACAGATAAAAAGAAACCATGGATCATTGGAGGTGTAGTTGCGGCTGTTGCTGTGATTGCTGTTGTAGCTTTTCTGCTGCTGCGCGGCGGATCAAAGCCGGAGTCTGTATTAAATGAGTATACTGATCTGCTGAAAAAAGGAAATTACAAGGAGATGTATTCTCTGATCAGCTCAGATGCAAAGAAGAAATGGAACGAGGATGATTTTGTAAAGCGCAATAAGAATATTTATGAGGGTATCGATGCGACGGATTTCAATATGGAAATCAAAGACAGTAAGGATGTCGATGCCGGAACGGAAATCAGCTATCATATGCGTATGAAAAGTGCGGCGGGAGATATCTCCTTCGACAATAAAGCGACGATTGTCAAGGAGGATAAAGATTACCGCATCGCATGGGACAGCACACAGATTTTTCCACAGCTGACTGACAGTGATAAGGTCAATGTTTCCATTACCGAGGGAACAAGAGGCTCTATTCTGGATCGTAACGGAAACGCACTTGCTGAGCAGGGAAGTGTCTACCAGGTCGGTCTAATTGCCGGCTCTATGAAAAATGAGAAAGACAGCATCACTGCCCTGGCAAAGGAACTTGCAATTTCTGAGGACAGTGTGAAAAAAGCACTTTCCGCTTCTTGGGTACAGGACGATATGTTTGTTCCGGTGAAAACCATTACGAAACAGAAGCGTGCGGATATTATAGAGGCTCTGCGTAATATTGAAGGTGTATCTGTACAGGAGGCCACAGGACGTGTGTATCCATATGGAGAAATGACTGCCCACCTTACCGGTTATGTGCAGAATGTCACAGCCGAGGATTTGGAAAAGCATAAAAATGAAGGCTATACTACTACAAGTATCATTGGAAAAAGCGGATTGGAGAGCATATATGAAAGCAAGCTGAAGGCAGTCAGCGGCTGCAAGGTCATCATTGTGGATGAAAACGGAGATCTGAAGGATACCGTTGCCGAGCAAAAGGCAAAGGATGGACAGGATATCCGTACGACTATTGATATTGATGCGCAAAAAGCTGCCTATGAAGAGGTGAAAAACGATGCCGGCAGTGCTGTTGTTATGAATTCCCATACCGGTGAGATGCTTGCCATGGTCAGTATGCCTGCTTATGATCCGAATGATTTCGCTATGGGTATGGATACCAAGACGTGGGATTCTTTGAATAATAACAAGCAGAAGCCGCTGCTGAATCGTTTTGTTTCCACCTATTGCCCTGGCTCCACCTTTAAAGCAATCACCGGAGCTATCGCACTGGATTCCAAAACGATTACGTCAGAAACCACCTTCGATAAAACAGACAAATGGCAGAAGGATAGCAGCTGGGGTAAAAATTATGTGACTACGACACAGTCCTATTCCGAGCCGAGTAATCTGAAAAATGCCTATATTTATTCCGATAACATTTTCTTTGCACAGGTTGCGGATAAGATTGGTACGGAAACCTTTACAAGCTATCTGGATAAAATCGGATTTGGTAAGCAACTGGATTTCCCGTTTACGATTGCTAAGTCAACGTATGGTGAGGAGCTGGAAAATGCGCAGAAGCTGGCGGCCACCGGCTATGGTCAGGGAGATCTGCTGATTTCCCCTATTCATTTAACCAGCCTGTATACTGCTTATGTTAACGATGGAAGCATACTCCAGCCATATCTGGTGTATGAGGATGGAAAAGCAAAAACCATGGTGAAGAATGCATACCGTGCGGATACTGCGAAAACAGTGTTTACAGATTTGCAGGCCGCCATGTCAGGCTATGGTGACAATCCAACAAATGCCGCAGGAAAAACCGGAACGGCACAGGTAAATGACGGAAAGCAGGAAATCGGTTGGCTGAGTGCAGTGAATGATAAGATTGCAGTTACAGTTATGATCGATGATACCAAGGATATCGGTGAAAGTCATTATGTCATTCCAAAGGTGCAGCATATCCTAAATAATGTAAAATAACACAGGAAGGGACGTACTCCCTTCTTTTTCTTTTTCTATCTGTTCAAATACATTGCTTCACGCTATAATACCATTGTAAACGGAGGTGGAAGCTATGGCATTTCGCATTGTACACTGTAATATCAATGTTACAGATTTAGAAAGAAGTATTGCCTTTTATGAACAGGCGCTAGGACTTACGGTTGCCAGAAAGCTGGAGGCAGAGGACGGAAGCTTTACATTATGTTATCTGCAGGATGCTACAGGCAGCTTTCAGATTGAGCTGACCTGGCTGAAGGATCACCCGCAGCCCTATGAGCTGGGAGAAAATGAAAGTCATATCGCATTTGCGAGTGATGATTTTGAAGCAGCGCATAAGCTACATGAGGATATGGGATGCATCTGCTTTGAGAATAAGGAGATGGGAATCTATTTTATCAACGATCCAGATGACTACTGGCTGGAAATCGTCCCGGCATAATCTCACTGCATACGGAAAACATCTGCTTGCAGGTGTTTTTTTATATGCATTTCCTTCAGGTATTTTTCACTGTGAATAAACAGAGCAGTATGGTCTGTTTTGAGTCTGTTCCTGAGCTGTTTCATTATAGAGGATTTACTTACTGCCTCTTAAAAGCAGTCCTACACCTGAAAGCATAATTAGAAGTCTTAAACAAAATGCAGGAATACCAGCGTTTGGTATTTCAAAAGCTAAACCATGTCCCCACTCGTTGTATTATTGAATATTCCAGTTAATATGAGGCTGGCAGATCCAATCCCTGTATGCATTCATTTTGATAACTTCTTATAGCGTTAGTATGTAAAAATGAGAGAAAAACAGTTCATACAGGCATATTTAAGAAAAAAAGTAACTTTTTTTGAAAAAATTTAGGAGTTTTGCAGATTTCCTTCGTATAGATATATATAAAGACAAAGGAGGAAACTGTAAATGACGAAAGTGAAGGATAGGGAATATCCGATTCCCTTCCACAATGATGTTTTTTTCAAGTACATGCTGATTGGTGAGGACGCAGGCTCTGCGATGCTGAGAAGCAGGATCATCGAGGAGATCTACAAGCTGAAGGTACAAAGGACGAGGGTGCTGAATCCGGAGCTGCTGCCGGAAACCTTTTTCGGCAAGCGGGCGATCCTGGATGTGGTGCTGGAGGATGAGGATGGTCATTTCTTCAATTTGGAAATGCAGGTATCCGGGTACACGGAGGATGAACAGCTGCGCTTCCAGCAGTATGGCTACCGCCTGGCGGAAAGACAGCTGAAGAAGGGGGATGATTACACAAAGCTGAAGCCGTTCTATCAGATCATCTTCATGAACTGTAAGCCGAAGGATGGCAAACGAATGATACGCCACTACAAGGTAAGAGATGAGGACAATCAGGAGGAGCCACATGGTACACTGAATCGTGCAATCGTGTTTCTACCGATGATCGAGCAGCGCATAAAGGAGGCTGGAGGAATAGAGAAGCTGACAGAATTTGAGACCTTTTGTTATGTGCTTGCATATAATCCGGATGATGCTATACTAAAGATGAAGAGAAGGATGGTGGATGTAGCGATGGCAAAATATAATGAAATGAGAGAGGATGGACAGCTGTTCAGCTGGGCGGAATCAGTGGAATTTGCTGAGCGAGCAGTCCAGGCGAATCTGCGGGAGCAGACTGCAGAAGCCAGAAAAATAGGATTGGAAAAAGGCTTTCAGCAAGGAATGGTAAAAGGAATGGAAGAAGGGTTAGAAAAAGGAATAGTAAGAGGAATGGAAAAAGGCTTTGAAAAAGGCATTGAAAAAGGCTTTGAGGAAGGTCAGGAAAAAAAAGGAAAGACCTTATTAAAGTCACTTGTATTACATAAGTATGGTGTTGATGATGACTGGGTGGAAGCATTGAATGAGCAACAAATCGATGAAGCTGTCATCAAGGTTCTGGAATGTGATACCTATGAAGCTTTGAAAAATAAGATTGCAAATACAGAAGCAAAATAATAGAATAATGAAAAAGCTGCATCCCGTAATATGAGGATTCAGCTTTTTAAGTCTAATAAATGCATATATCAAAAATACCTGTTTCTTGAATAGTGAATAAAACCTAACAATCTGCTTATCACTTTCATACATAAATGCAGATTGTTTCCGCTGACAACACATAATCATTGAATATATCCGACTGGCATATCGTAATATACGCTCTTTTCTATTAAGTCTGTGATTATATGCTTCTATAGCTCAGCAATTAACGTATTATTTTTTATACAATATACGTTTTCTTCCTGTTAGACATAAGACAGCTCCTGAGAACAGAAATAGCAAGATTGCTGCTCCTGTGGAGGTCGCATCCGCTGTATTCGGTGCTTCTGTTTGATTTGCTTGCACGATTGCTTCCTGCTTTTTACCACTTACGGTAAACCTAGTTTCCGCATACTGCCCGTCTTCATAAACAAAACGAACGGTATAGCTGCCCTTTTTCAATGTATCCAGATACTCCGGTTTCAGGGTTAGCACTGTGCTCCCGGATGTCAGCGTATAGGAATCACTGCTGATTGCACTGCCATTGATAAATATAGCATGAAGATCTCTGAGTTCACCGGAGCAGATTAGCTCAAGAGGCTTATTGCTGCCTGCGATATAGGTCTGATTCCCTTTCGTTATCTTTGGTGTTTTATTTCTGGCTTGGATAAGCCATGTACTGCCGGTAGAGTCAACCTTCAGAATACCGCCATTGGACTTGGTGATATATTGTTCTTCAATGGTGATATCAATAATCGCATTGCTGGTTTCTGTCGGTTTTCCACAGAATTTTACTTGTATACTTGTGTTGCCTTCCTTGATCTCGTCAGCAGCTATAACCCGCATTCCTTTCGGTAAAGAGAAAAACCAGGAGGAAATATCGCTACCTTTCGCAATCTTATGAAATGCCGCGTTTTCTAACGAAATTGTGCTGTAGCTTGCAATTTCTTCATTTACATAACCGGTAACCTTAATACTCTGTAGCGTTGCTTTGGGCTCAGTAGAAGCTGCTGTACCATAAATTTCAATCGTTGTGTCCTTATGAATATTCATAATACTGAGGGTATACATTGTATTCTCATCGGCAAACGCTCTCATATCGCGCTTTTCGCCATCAATGATTGCATACGGAGTGGATTCAAATGCTGTTTTCTCATCCGCTTTCAGCGTAAGAATTACATTGTCCCGTGGAGTAATACCTTCATTTTTCTCTAATGTGGCGGTTGCATTCTTCAAATTATCCGTATTCAGAATCAATTTGGAAGAAGTCAGTACGGCAGCTTCCCCTTTCACTGTAATTGTATAGGGATCGGTAACAGCACCATATACAGACACATCATAGCTATAAACCATATCGGTACTATCACCTTTCCTTAACAAGCTTACATAATTACAATCGCAACGAGCAACCGGACTGTCCGCAAAGTAATATCCGTTCTTCGCCTTGACAACCAGGGTAAGCTTACCATCCGCTGCTGTCTGTAAGGTTGCTTCTGCATTCTTCAATCCTGTCGTATCGAGTGATGCTGCTGGAGCCGCTTTTTCCTGTGCTGTGAGCAATGCTTCAGCCGTTTCTTCCTCCGCATGAATGTTTACGCCGCCATTCAGCATAAACAGCATGGCCAGAGCCATACAGGATGCACCTGCTTTTTCTAACATTTTTCTTTTCATATACGTATCCCTTCCGACAGCTCGCTCTGTCTTTTCCAATCACTTTAAAATCTGTGTATAGCGTCATAAGACACTATGGTCTGCTTAACGCTCTTTTTATATAAAGCTGTCATACTGAAGCCGGAGGCCATAAGCATGTACAGCAGCTTTCCTGCAGAAATCACATCTGCTGGATCTGCGTATCGGCAGCAGTTTTCCTGCTTGGTATCATAGCCCTTCTTTCGTTTTCCACATAGGAGCGTTCCCATAAGGCATTGACTTCGTACGCAGCAACACACCAACTGCCACTTGTTTAAAAAAGGCTCTTATACAGCTTCCTCCTCTCTGCTCAATCAGGAATTATAATATCCAAGAGTGTCCTGTGAATGCTTACAGGTAGAAATACTGCCTGGAATTATTCTATATATATATCATAATAGTTTAAAAGAATAATAGCGATACAGTAGGCTCTTTCTTGAACAAATCTTGAATGTTTTATCACACATATATCACGTTTATATGATATAAATCACAGCTGCATGCATATCCTGAAACATCCGCTTCAACATAAAAGAAGATGGATGCCCTCGTTACGATGCCATGCGGCTTTCCCGCTGTAAGACGGACAGGTAACGATTCCTTGTGCAAACATCTTGAAAATTTCATGTTCTGGTCCTATAATGAACAGGAAAAGCGAGGTACTATGAAAAAACTAACACTGGAAAACTGGCAGGAGCTGCAGCCGTATACAGCACTTGCCGATTATCATGAATACAATTCCAATACGATGACAATGCTGATGTGGGCCAGCATGTATGAAGTCCATTTTGAAACACACCCGAATTATGCCATCGCTTATACCTGTATGCCAGGCCGTGAACCGGTATGGCTGATGCCCTATTGCAGGAAAGAACATCGCAATGAAGCCGTTGATGCAATCCGATCCTATTCCCAGGAACATGCCATCGCCTTTGAAATTCATTCTATGACTAAGGAATTTAAGAATTGGCTGATGGATTCCTATCCGATGGAATTTCTTGTATGGGACTGCTATGACGCAAGAGATTATGTATACGACCGAAAACAGCAGGAAACCCTGTCCGGCAAGAAGATGCAGAAGCGCAGAAATCATTTCCATGCCTTTTTAAAGCAGTATGAAGGCCGCTTTGTGTACCGGAAGCTCGATGAAAGCACCAGGGAGGATGTGTATGCTTTTCTGCGCTATTGGCAATCCCTCAAGGATGCGGATGACAGCATATCCGCAGAGGATACCGGCATTCATGTATTACTGGAGCATTTGCAGGAGCTGTCGATTGAGGGTGGCTGTATTTATATCGATGGCAGGCTGGAGGCATTCAACATCGCATCCCGGCTATCAAAGGATATGATTCAGATTCATGTGGAAAAAGCGAATCGTGAAATCCGCGGATTGTATATCGCGATTTTAAAGCTGTTTCTTGAAACTCTGGAGGAGGACATCGTGTATGTCAACCGTGAGGATGATATGGGACTGCCGAAGCTTCGCAAGGCAAAAACAGATATGCAGCCGGTATGTAAAATTCAGAAATTCGGAAGTGCACACCAGACACTGCGCATACAGCAGGCGGATGCTTCCTGGGCAGAGAAAATCCGTGCCTTATGGGAACAGCAGTTTCAGGAGGAAACGGCAGAAAGCACGCAGTTTTATTTTGAGCGCCTCTATCATGAGGAGGATTGTCTGCTGCTGGTAAGTGAGGAGGAGCTGATTTGTATGCTGCAGCTTCGTCCCATGACAATCGTCCTAGATGGAAAGGATGTCCGTGTACCATTTGTTGTAGGGGTTGCCACTAATCCGGAATATGAGGGCTGCGGCTATATGGGCATGCTGATGCGGTATGCATTGCATATGGTTCAGGAGCAAGCACCGTTTGTACTGCTGCAGGCCTATAACTGGGATTTGTATAAGGGCTTTGGCTTTGTCGAGCAATATCATCGCGTATGCTGGAAGCTGAAAAAACAGGGGAACGGTGCAATGGTCGGCACATGGAAGGAGGCAGAGGATGCACAGGTGCTCTTATCCCTGTACCTGCAGTTCTGCGAGCATAAAAACGGCTGGCGGCATCGTGATCTGGCGTATTATAAGAATCAGTTTCTTCCCAATGCAGCGATATGGAAGCAGAAAGTCCGTGTCTATATGGAGAATGACCAGCCTAAGGGATATATTGTACAGGATGAAACAGCTGAGGAGCTTCATATCCGTGAATGTATCTATACAGATGAGGAAGTCCTGCAGCATATGATGCAGCATTTTGCACAGAAAGAAAAAACAGTCTATGTCGATCTGGATGCAGAGGCACAGGTGGAGGGCCGCAGTAAGCAGGAAACCTGCATGATGGTAAAACAGCTTAAAAGTCAGCCATTTCCACAGGAGCATCTGTTTATCCGTGAGGAATTATAAAATACATACTGCCTTATCATAGATTTCACAAGAGGCTGAAGTTTACAATAAGGAAATTCAAAAGAAAGCAGAGCAAGGTAAAAATTCACAGACTGGCATATTAAAGACTTCATACCTGCAGGAAAGACCTGCAATCACCGAAAGCAGACAGGTTCTATGGTAGTGCTCTGGGCAGAAATACCTAAAACAAGTAAGAACCCGTAAAAAGAAAGCAGTCTTATTTTATCAGAAAGAAGTATACAGCATAGATTACTGAGTGAAATGCGATTATAATAAACTCACAAGACTTTACTGATACATACAAAAAGGAAATCCATGCACCTTATCATGCTATAGGATTTCCTTTTTTCATATACGACTGGTCACTGTGCTGCCTTTAATAGCTCCCTCAGCTTTTCCACTGCCTCATCAAAGCTGCGCACAAAATATCCGTGCTTCAAAATTGCCCCCAGCACATAATGATTCATACCGATAGTCGGAACATCGTATCGGTTTGCGGAGCATAGACGGATATCGCTGTTGATACCGATAATGATGCTCGTATTCGTCTTGATTGCGATGCCAAGCTCCACCATGACACCCGCATCCTCGTTTGTCAGATCCGCTATAAAAATATCGCATTCTTCGACTGCCTTTGTATCTCCTTCATAAATCATTTCCGGTGTTGGAAGTGATTGCTTGTTTTCATTAAACGGCTGGTCAATGGGATTGAATATTTCCAGCTGCGGAAATTCTCTTCGCAGAACAGCACCCTCTTTTTTACGCTGTGCAGCCTCAGCCTCATTGAACAGAGAGCCTGCTATATAAACCTTCATCATACGTTCACTCCTTGTCTGTATGAACCGCATTATACTATAGATTATCTTATGCGTAAACCTCAACGCCTTGCTAGCAATACCACAGACGGTAAATCGCATGATATTGCGGACTTGTTTATAAGCCTTAAATCCAACCGACCAACAGATCCCCATATACAGGCCTGTGTTTTTCACAGAAGTATTACAGCATGATACGCATTTTAGCAGTTCTGATGGCTGCTGAGGTAAGCTGCGTGAAAGCTGCGCGTTTTTTCGTTTTTACATGCCACAAAAAAGGAAGCATCTTTTCTTTATCGGTATCCTGCACTGCCTTATCCCCTCTCTGTTTAACACAAATGCATATTGCATGCGCCAGCGACCTGTCAAAAGCAAATACGCCCGCTTGCCAGAAATCCTTCTTTTTTTTATACTATGCTCAGGTCATGACCTGCTGCCTGTAGCTTCTGCACAAGCACGCTGTTGCACTCCCTTCTACATGTGCAAAAAGCCAGGCAGCGCATCTGTGTTCACGACCTTAGCCGGCTCATGTATGCCACTTTCGGATTTCCTATGTATATCCTCCTTAAAATACTAGCAGCATATGTAAAAATCTGCGCAATTTGCGTGAAAGCCGTGAAAAACATGATACAATGGAAACAAAGGAAGGTGGTATACGATGAAAGGCTATCAGCTAAAAATCACCCTAAAAAATACGTCCCCTCCTGTGTGGCGCCGTATATGGATTCCGGCAGATATGACATTCCAAAATTTACATGAAGCAATCCAATATCTTTTTGGATGGATGGATTATCATTTATACGATTTCTACATCGCAAAGAAAAAAGTGAGAATCATCTGTGATGACTGTGAGGGACAATCCTTTGATTGCAATACTGACGTCAGGGATATGGATACCCCGCTGTATACATATTTGACAGAACAGCTAAAGCTTGTATATACCTATGATTACGGAGATAATTGGGAGCATCTCATCACAGTGGAAAAAGAGAGTGAGGAAGCAGCCTCTGAAATAAAGCTGTTAAAATGGAAGCAGGACAATCTTGCCGAAGATGCCGGGAATGTGTGGGGCTATCAGGAAATTGTTGCGATTGCTCAGGATGAGACACATGAGGATCATGAAAGTATGAAGAAATGGCTGGAAATGCAGCATATCCCTTTTGATACGCGTACCGTTCGTGAACAACTGTCCTCCATAGCACAGGAGGATATGTACTTTAGTTTGAGCCAGGAGGCAGGCATGGTGTTGAATGAAGCGCTTGCCAGTTTTATTGATCAGCTTGACAATATGGAGCTTCCCGGTATGAGTCTTATGGTCGCAGATAATCAGGAAACAAGAAAGGTGCTTGTGATTGCTCAATACGAACAGGGCTATAATATGCAGCTATATGAAAATGAAACAGACTATATGCGCGGCGTGGAAAGCACCCCTGCTTTGCCGGGATATAACCTGTATGCCAATGGAATCAGCATTATTTGTCTGGATCAGGGATTCCAGCAGGGAGAGGGCTGGGTTAGTGACGATGGACAGTGTATCGTAAAAATCATGCGTACAGGCTATCTGCCACTCGATCCGGATGATGATACCGCCTATATGGTAGCCTCTGATCTGCATGACTTTCTGGATATCCTGCAGGAATGCGGACATAACAATCTTCCGGATTATGAGGATGGGCATATGCTTTTGGGCGTATGGAAGAAAGACGGTACGCTGCAAATCACCTATCCCGATATCGGCATGGTAAATGACAGTATCACGATTCACCTGCATGCCGCTCAGGCTGAGGCACTGAAAAAGAAGAAGAAAATAATAGAAAAGCTGTATGTTGATCTGATTGCGGATGTTGCCAGTGAATTCAATGATATACGCCTGCCGCTGTATCTGACAATGGAAAATGATGATTATGAGCTCAAAGTACCTCTGGATGATGAAAGCTATCACAGCTATGAAGCATTGAATGCCAATGTTGTATCCCTTGTCTGCGGATTCATTGACGAATATGGCGGTATCATCAATCTGATTGTAAATAACGATAATCTAGCGCAGATGCTCAGCGGTCTATGTGAAGATCTTTCAATGCGCCTTAATATTGAGGATTTTATGAGTGAAGCACAAAAGGCTATTCTGGAGGAAGATATCCACCATGACTTTGAAATGCTGAATACATTGGCAGGCATGAGTGAAGAGGATTTTTATCTGTTTCTGGAGAATCTCGATGAGAATCAGTTAGAGGGCTTTAGTCAAATGATTGAACAGTATATGGATAAATACGGTGTCGATGACGAGGAGACAATAGAAAAAAAGCTTCCGAAATTAAAAACCAAGAAGCACTTTGATGCGTGATACAGGAAATCACATAGTCAGGCTGGTAACGTATAATGAGTGAAAAAAGTGCAATCGCACATAATAACTCTAAACCACTTTCGGATGCTGGAAGAAGGAACACAAGAAGAAAGCAGGCATCCAAATGGTTCTTCCCCGCCGTTCGCTATAAGTGTACACACCTAAAAAGAAGAAGGAACGCTCCCCAATGCATAGGAGTTCTCCTTCTTCTTTTCTTTTTCTACCGATACGCTCTTTCCCCACATCTGTGTGAGAATCAATGTAACTACTGGAGTTTTTTTCTTCCCTTTTACAGGGTGTGCCTTTTCTTCTGCTGTATGTAAGCCTGGTTTTGATAAGGATGCTTCTTATCTTCTGCGTACCTTTTATAAAGGCCTCTTTCCATATCAACTTTTCTGCAGGTATTTGTTGTTCCCTAAAACTTAAAGTCCTCATTATAGAATTCATGCAGCCTTCGCTGATACTGCTGTGGTGTTACCTGGCAGATTTCACGAAAATCATGAATGAAATGTGCCTGATCGTAAAAGCCGCACAAATGAGCGATCATGGTAAGAGAATGCTGCTGTTCCTTCAAAAGTGTAACTGCCTGGTTGATACGCTGAATTTTCTGTATGGTTTTCATACTGCAGCCCAGCCGAGTCTGCACCATCCTCTGCAGCTGCCGACGGCTGTAGCCGAAGCTATCCATGACATCCGCAATCCGCTCATTTCTCTGCAAGCCCTGCAGCAGCTGCTTCATCGCACCATCCTCTGTATGCAGCATGGATAAAAAAATTTCATCCAGCTGGTGAAAGAACATGGTTTCTTTAAACGCACTGTAATATGCAGTCTCTATGCGCTCACAGCAGTTCGCATGCAGCTGCTTTAATGCTATACGTTCATCCCGGTACAAATGCTGCGCTGTCGCAAAAAACGCATGTGATCCCGATGGATGAAATTCCACAAAATACTGAACGCGATCCTCTCCCGGCTCCTTCCATACCGTTACCATTCGGGTTGTCGGGCCCCAGTATTCGATAGTCAATCCACCATCCGATAAAACGGATATAACGATACAGCCGCTGACATCCGGAACCAGATACAGAGGTTCTCTTTTCTGATAAGAGCTGTGACAGATCGTGTAATGTGCAATATACGGGCGCAGCAGCGGATGCGGCAGAAGATACATATGCGTATCCGTTTTCAACATGCTTGTTTGAATATCCTGTTTTAGCTTCATATCATTTTTCTATATACTGTATCGCTATACAGTCAAGACCGGTATGTGCCGCAATCACTGCACTTATGGTATTGATTTTTATTTCCAGACGGCTGTTTCTTTCCAGCAGCAGCTCGCGGATTTCCTCTGCCTTCTCTAAGCAATCGGAATGAATCACATAGACATAGCCCTCTTTCCCAGCCAGCTTTTCACTGACCGTATCCACAGCCAAAGCCGCAGCCTTTTTCTCTGTACGCACCTTGTCAAAGACATCGATTTTTCCATTGGTTGACGGATCTATAATCAGCACCGGTTTGATTTTCAATAAGCTGGCCGCAGCCGCAGCCAGCGGTGTAAGACGACCGCCACGCTTCAAATGCTGTATATCATTGGGCAGTATCACTGTACCGCTTGTCTTGATTACGCTGTGTAACAGCTCCCGGATTTCCTCTCCGGTTTTTCCCTCATCCGCATACTTTTTGGCAAGCAGTGCCTCATGTCCCTGCAAATCACAGGTCGTATAATCCTCAATATGAATAACGGGAATTCCGATTTCTCTTGCCATGATCTGAATCGTGTTAAAGGTAGAGGATAGTCCTGATGATAATGGAACAGATACGATCTCATCATATCCCTGCTCCTTAATGGAACGCAATGTGCTTTCTATCACACTTCCCAAAGGCATACTCGTCTTTGGCGTATGCTGTCTGCGTAATGCTTCATACAATTCCTTTGTACTGATATCTACACCATCCTGATAGGTTCGCTCCTCATCAATCACCTGCAGCGGAAGAAGAAACAAGCCGTACTTCTTTGCCTGCTCTATCGTCATAGCACTACCGCTGTCTGTCAATATCGCTGTTTTCATTCTTAACACCTCTTTCGTATATTACTTATTCATAACATACATCTATTTTACACCTTTTTACTCGGAAATGAAAATGAAATTCCCAGGACAGCCGTAGCCCGACAGAAATGTGATACCATGCACCAGGGAACAAAAAGAGCTACAAAGCATGCAAAGATATGATCAGAATCGTTTTCCATAGCAATTTATCGAATATCAATAACGGCCATATGGCAGCTCCTACTGCCTATCAGCACATAATCATGAACCCCCAAACACGTAAACTCATCAAAAGAAAATTGTGTAATTTTCCGTATATTTAATCACACCGAACAGGAATTTCACCTCTTTGCGACTTTCACTTTGTGTCAGGAGGAACACACACATCTACACACTTTTACACAAAAGCGGTATAATTGCCAATAGATTTACAAATATCAGCTTTACACAGGTGATTTCTGTGTAAAATTTATTATCTTTGACAAGTATTCCTCTTTCCTTTATGATATGCATGTGAGATAACAATCACGTTCGATCAAAGCGTTTTACTACTGTGATAGAAAGGAGTACAGATATTCCTTATATATCTGATAGTGAAACAACATGAAATATTTATGGAAGGGATCCTATGTGGATCAGGAGGATATCCGTATTGATCTGCACGATCGCGGATATCAGTTTGGAGACGGTATTTACGAGGTAACCCATGTGTATAACGGTACTCTCTTTGCCCTGGATGAGCATATTGACAGACTGATCAACAGTGCTGCCTTTATCGAAATGAATCTGCGCCATACCAGAGAGGAAATTGCCGAGCTGTTCAGGGAACTGGCAGCAGTCAATCAGATTGACAACGGCTATGTTTATGTACAGGTAACACGTGGAGACGGCTTACTGCGCAATCACGGCTTTCTCAGCTATGAGGAGCAGCAGCCTGTATTCAGCGGCTTTGCACAGAGCAGTGTGCGAAGTGAGGAAAAGATGATACACGGGGCAGATGCCATCACTGTGGAGGATCGCCGCTCTCTCATGTGTAATGTTAAATCTCTGAATCTGCTGCCAAACTGTTTAGCGAAGCACGCGGCTCAGAAGAAGGGTGTAAGCAAAGCGCTCATGGTACGCGATGGCATTGTAACCGAGGAAAAATCCGGAAACATCTTCATCGTAAAGGACGGGGTTGTCCTCACCCATCCGGACGGGGGAAAAATTCTGCCCGGCATTACAAAAAAACTGATTCTCAACATCCTGCATACCCGGCATATTCCGGTATGGGAAAAGGAATTCAGCGAGGAGGAAATGCTTCATGCGGATGAAGTTATGGTAACCGATACCAACAGCGAGATCGTTCCGATCATCAAAATCAATGATCAAATAATTGGCAGCGGTAAACGGGGTGAAATCACACAGGATATTCAGATTGCCTACAAGGCTCTTATCGAGGAAACGTGCGGCAAGCTGTAACTGCGTAACAACGGGGAAGGAACACACCAAGTTTCTTCCCTTTTTCCATCAGGAGGATTTATGAAGAATTCAAGAAGAAATCAGTTGCTGCAGCATATTGCAGAAATCACATCCATCGCAATCGCAAATAAAGAATATACCGGAATCAATACGGATGCCTTTACCATCAGTCTTGATTTGAAGCTGGACCGTGCAAATGTCAGCCGGATGCTAAATGATTTATGGCGTGAGAATATACTGATTAAGATACAGGGACGCCCAACCTTTTATCTGCACCGGAAAACCATTCTCAAGCGTTATCCGAATTCTTATATACCGGCACTGATTCCCAAGGATGAGCAGCTGGGAAATTATCTGGAGCACTCGCTAACACTTCCTCACGAGACAGCACAGGAGGCATTTACCGGATGTATCGGTTATTCGCAAAGGGAATCTCTATATACCATAATTGAGGATATAAAAATCTATCTTTCCTATCCCCAGACACTGCGTTCAATTTTACTATCGGGGCCGGATAAAAGCGGCAGACACCATCTTTTACACGGCATTCTACAATATCTGAAAATAGATAGGGATCAACTGCTGCATATTGACTGTGCTGCGCTGATGCTTAATAAAACAACGATTGCCGATATCATGGAGCGAATCGATGCCGCACTGGATCAGGAGAAAGATAATATCATCCTATTGGAAAATCTGGATATGCTTGCCATGCAGCCCTCCTGTCTGTGCACGATGGAAACGTTGCTTCGTTTTTATCAGAAGCTAGCAGAGGATAATGACCTGCACATGCTCATACTGGCTGTTGGCCAAGAGAGTGAGCAACTGAAGCCAATGCATGCACTGTTTCAGAAAATTTGTCATATACCTTCTCTTGACGAACGAACACTGAAGGAAAAATACGAATTTGTGCTGTCCTTTATGCAAAATGAGGCGGATGCCATCGGCAAGACGATTTCGCTTTCCTCCTCCATCCTGAACTGCTTTGCCACCGCCCACTATCAGAACAATTTACAAAGCCTGATACAGGAGCTGCGCCATGCTCTTTCCTATGCCTATGTACAATCCGGCAGTCAGCAGGAAACCTTTATCACTATTGATTATCAGCATCTTTCCGATGATCTGCTCGCAAGCATACAAAATGTATCCGACCTCTTACCCATCATTGAAAGCATCACCGCAGCCCTGCAGGAAAAAAATCATTTTCTCATTCCGGAAACAGAGTGCCTTCCACTGCAGAAGCTGCTGCACAGCAGTATACAGGAGGATGGTATCATACAGGCATTTACCAAGCAGGAGCCGAAGCTCTCCGAATATTGCAAGCAGGAGCTGCGCCATGCACAAAAGCTGGAAATCAATCAGCTTTACTCCCTGTCCCTGCAAAAAATCCGGGACTGTATCCTGCCGGTTATGGATGCTTATAGCTTCTCCATGCAGGAAAAGCAGTTAGATAAGCTATGCTACCGGCTAAACAATGTGTTCTCCATCGTAAAGCATCAGACCTATGTTCCTGCCTTTTTACCGGATGTGGAAATGGAGGACGTCGCTATCCGTCCTCTTTGTGAAGCGCTTTGTACAAGTCTCATGGAATGCTTTCAAATTCAGCTTCCGGATATGGAACGGCTGTATCTCTACTGTTATCTTTTATATTCACGGGAGTATAAAAGGAAGGGAAGTATCGCTGTTTTAGTAGCTTGTCAGGGAGAGGGTATTGCCGAGAAGTATGCTACACATGTCAATACGATGAAATATCATGTAAAATGCCATTATATGGATGAAGCCGGCTCGGCATCCGCAAAAAATCTGACAGACTTTTTAACGAGTGTTGTGGATAAGGTCAGGGAAATAGATAACGGAAGCGGTGTTGTTATCATCACTGATCTTAATCCGCTTCTGGATTTTGACGCAACGATAAGAAGCAGCGCAGATATAGAAACCGTTACACTTTCTCCAACCTCGCTTCCCCTGCTGATTCAGATTATGAATATGGTAAACAATCCGCAAATCCATCTGGAAGATATTCGTACGTATGACTTTGGCACTGCGCTGCAGCTGCCGCAAAATGATACTACAGGCTATGGTACGGAAATTCAGAAAACGCTGGATGATGTAGCCGATAAGATTTTATCCGATTCCCTTGTTTTCCTGAATCCAAAGAAAACAACAATGGCTTTATTTCGGGTTCTGATGCAGATATATGAGGATCTCGGCCTGAATTATACAAATGATATTTCGATCCGCTTTATTTTTCACAGTGCGTTCATGATTGAACGTGTCATTCGCCGAGAACCACTCAGCTATAAGAATACAAACAGTATCATTTCAACAAGCCGTGATGTATACACTGCCATTGACCGCAATATGGAGCTGATCAATGATTTATTCGGCATCAGCATCCCTTCCAGTGAGATTGCACGTCTGTCTGAAATCTTTGTTGATTTAATCAACGGCTGTGAGATGGAGGAGGCAGATATGGAGCGGGATTGCCAACAGCAGACTACGGTGTAAAAAAAGCGTCAATGTCATTTTGAACGGGACGCTTCTTTCGTGGATATAGGAGTATAGGGGGAAAGCCTGCACGGAAGGCAGAACAGAATTGTACCACGGATTCACTATCCTCCTTTTAAAAAGGCTGATTTCAATCGTCAGCCTTTTTTCTGTTCTTTCTATAACGATATGAAGCTATATTATGCTGAGCATCACAGTATGGCATACATCAGCTTTATGCAGCACATCTGACTACTCGTCTTGCTTTTCATATCTATATGTCTCTGCAGTTAGAAACAGATCATAACCTTATCAGATTCACAGTCGATAAAGAAAATCTTTCACATCCTTTACACTACATTTTCCAGTATTTTTACAACGTCTGCTCCGTCCGCTCAATGATATCATCCTGTGTTGCCTTGGACAGGACATTAAAGAAGGCAGAATATCCGGCGACACGGACAATCAAATCCTTATGCTTTTCTGGATGTCTTTGTGCATCGAGCAGGGTATCTCTGGATACTACATTATATTGTACATGATATCCCTTTAAACGGTTGAAAAAGGTTCTGATCAGCATCATCAGCTTTTCTTTGTTTTCCTCGGTTTCCAGCATTTGCGGAGTTACCTTCTGATTTAACAGCACCCCTCCTGTAATTTCATGTGTTGGCAGCTTGGAAACTGTTTTAAATACTGCAGTCGGGCCTGCTTTATCGCAGTTATGTGCAGGTGAGCAGCCCTCCGCAAGCGGTGTATGCGCTTTTCTTCCATCCGGTGTACTCATCGTTTGAAAGCCCTGTCCCACGTTTGCACTGATAGAGGAGGTACCCGCATAACGAATGCCGCCGATGGGGCCTCTGCCATATCGTGTATTCGGATACTTTTTCATTTCATCAATATAAGAAGCATAGGCATTCACGACAAGCTCATCCACTTCATCCACATCATTGCCATATTTTGGAGCATCCTCCATCAGCAGCCGCTGAATCCGTTTGTTTTCCTCACTTGTAAAATCATCCGTAAGGGCATCCCAAAGCTGCTTTGGTGTTATTTTCTTTTCCTCATAAACAAGCTTTTTGATTGCCGCAAGACTATCCGCCATATTGGCAATTCCCACCTGCAAGCCGGAAATAAAATCATATACCGCTCCCCCTTCCTTGATTGTTTTTCCACGTCCAAGACAATCCTGCGTCAGCGTTGAGCATAAGATATCCGGCACCTCACGTTCCGATGCCAGATCAATCGCATTCTCCACAATCACACTCGCTCTGGTTAAGGCTCTGACAACATGATCCCATGCATGCAGCAGCTCCTCATAAGAGGTCATATCTGTGAAATGTCCACAGCCGGAGGTAAACCGTTTCCCCGAAGTCAGATCAACACCGTCATTCATCGCAATGAGTAAAATTCTCGGGAAATTCATATAGCTCATTCCTGTACAGCGATATCCCCATTTCCCCGGAACTGCTGTTTCCACACAGCCAATCGCAGAATAATTATACGCATCCTGCTCCATGACACCCTTTTCGATAAAGGAAGGAATGATAATTTCATCATTATTGAATGCAGGCATGCCTGTACCCAGCTTCATGACCTCGACAGCCTCCGCAAAGAAATGCGAATCCATTCCCTTATGATAACGAACCGTTAAATTCGGCTGCGGAAGTCTGGTTTGTGCAATTGAGCGCAGAATGAGGAAGGACAAAGGATTTACAGCATCCTGTTTCTCTGGTGTCTGACCGCCGATAGTCACATTCTGATACATTGGACTTCCCGCACTGCTAAAGGTATGTGCCTGACTGCGCACCTTATTGATTGTCAGGGTTTTGATCCAGAGATTTGTCAACAGCTCCACTGCTTCCTCCTCCGTGAGCCTTCCGCGTTCCAGATCATTCTTCAAATACGGATACATGTACTGATCAAAGCGGCCGTAGGAAAGAGAGTGTCCGTTGGATTCGATTTGCAGCACTAGCTGTATGAACCAGACGGATTGTACAGCCTCCTGAAAGCTTTGTGCCTGCTCATAGGGCACCTTTTCACAAATACGGCTGATTGTCTGTAATTCCTCCCTGCGCTTTCCTTCAGTCTGTTCGCTTTTGGCTCTTGCTAAAGCAGCGTAGCGGTGCGCAAAATCCGTTACTGCATCGATAACGATCAATACAGCGCGGTAGAAATGATATTTATCGATATTTTCAGGAACACAAAGATCCAGCGCCTCCTTTAAGCGTACAGTTCTCTCTCTGTATCCCTTCAAGCCAAGCCGCAGCAGTGCTTCATAATCGACAGCCAGATGGGCATCTCCGGAATTCAGCTTCCCCTCCATACCGAAAAATCCGGTTTCCATGAAAACACTGACCTCCTCGGGAAGCAGCGCTTCTCCTTTCGCACGCAGCGTATTATGTTCCCAATAAGGGGCAATAGAGCGCAGTGCTTCCTTTGTTTCCTCACGAATGTAAAATACATCCCCATCCCGCTTCTCAAAGGTATCCAGCTCATCTATGATAAAGCGCATCGTATATTCCGGAAAGACGGGTGCAGCTCTGTTTGCGGATGCCTGGTTTCCCACTATGCAGGTTTCATCCTCAATATAGATAGACATATGGCTCAGAATATTTTCCAGCATATAGGCACGCTTCAGGACAGCAGGCTCATTGCAGTGCTGCTGATAGGATTGTGTGACCAGAACCGCCCGCTCCGCACAAATATACGGCTTTTGGTCAAGAACAGCTTCTCTGTACTGCTTCATTCGTGGTGTTAATTCGCCGAAATGCTCTGTGTTTTTCATATTGACCTCTCCTTTATAATTTCATTTGAAAGTATAATATCTTTCATTATTCACCTATAGTATACTTCATCTTTTATTTAAGTCAATAATTATTTCATTAAAATATAAATTATATTT
>OAVH01000605.1_pt1 | contig 25340 bp, 28 predicted proteins | sample 1495281 | NCBI WGS metagenome assembly OAVH01 (sample SAMEA2580082, study PRJEB22360) | human gut metagenome | biome: human gut; feature: human-associated habitat; material: faeces | place: Denmark | collected 2008/2010
AACCTGTGACCTGCCGGTTAACAGCCGGATGCTCTACCAACTGAGCTATTAAGGCACTTCTTTAGCGCTTAGATATAATATCATAAGATTCCTTGTTTGGCAAGATAAAACAGCAAATTTTTATAGATTTTTTGCGTTAGAATGGTTGCATAGCTGATTTGAAAAAATGAAAAGGTGGAATACGATAATGCTGTACAAAGCATCATAACAATTTGCGATCTTTCCAGTTATTGAGATTGATGAATATAATGAGTTTTTATATATTTTTCACAGTCACACAGAAAATTGTAAGCCATCTTCATAGCCGAAAACGAGTTAGGAATGTGTAAAAACGGTAAGCCTTCCATGAAGCGATGCTTCTACCTTCCATTCCCATACACAAAAGCTTCTGTGAAGCACAGCTTTATGTTAAAAAAACGTAAGCATGTAACCGATATTTCAACGTCATATCAACCTTATTATTTCAACAAGATAACACGCAATGCCATACAGAACAGGATTTCCATCCAGAAAAAAAACAGCGGTTTCCCACTGTTTAATAGCCACCCTCACTGGTTTCTCTTTGCATCAGCTTTACGCCTGCACTTGTACCGATACGGTCAGCTCCTGCTTCTATCATTTTTTCCATATCCTCATAGCAGCGAACTCCTCCGGCTGCTTTCACAAGGCAGTGTCCCTGCACCGTGTCCTTCATCAGCTTTACATCCTCAGGCGTTGCCCCGCTTGTAGAGAATCCGGTAGATGTTTTAACAAACGCCGCACCAGCTTCCACACAAAGCTCACAGGCCTTTACAATCTCTTCCTTTGTAAGAAGACAATTTTCCAGAATCACCTTTACACAATTTCCTGCTGCAGCCTCAACAACAGCCTTCACATCCTCACGCACAGCATCATAATGCCCTGCCTTCATTTCACCGATATTCAAAACCATGTCAATTTCACTGGCACCATCCGCAATGGCATTGGACGCTTCAAATGCCTTGGCTTTTGTACTCATCGCTCCCAGCGGGAAGCCCACAACTGTGCAAACCTTCACATCGCTGTCCTTCAACAGCTCTGCACATGTTGAAACCCAATAGCTGTTTACGCATACACTCGTAAAATCATATTCCTTTGCTTCTGCACATAATACCGCAATCTTGTCATACGTAGCATCAGCCTTTAAAAGCGTATGATCAATATACTTATTCATTTCCATAAAATATCCTCCTGTTGTATCTTTCCAATGTACTTTTAGTATATCATGGAAAGGACAGAATATGAAGTTCATTTCTCTTCATCACATATTACAATTCCTGGTCTTCCTGAATGCTGGCATGATAATTTCGCAGCCAGTAAACACGTACAAAGGGATCCTTTAGAAAATATGACAACAGGCGATAGAGCAGCACATAGCGCAGAAACTCCAGAACCACAAGCACTGTCCAGGATATCAGCTGATAATTTTGTGTGTTAAATATATCAACAAGCTGCGGTATGGTAAGCAGCAGACGAATGCCCTCCATGATCCACATTACAGGAATAATCCAACGGCTCCACGGCTTATACAAAAACAGCGAGACAACCGGCAAAGACCAGATCAGAGCGGAAAACAGCGATGCCATAAGCAATGTTCGCTGCATAAACTGCATCCCCTGAACATCATTGATATAGTAGCGCAAAAGAAACAGCAGCAGATATAAAAGTACCAGCATGCCGTACTGATACAGAAGAAGGGCAAGTGAGCACGCACGGATACGATTACGAGCACGCATATCCACACGCCGATCATGCGGAATCCGTGTGTCTGATGGAAGGGAAATGATTGGTTCAGCTTCTTCCTGTGGTTCCGCTATCCTTTTCCATATACAAATAATTTGCGAATCCCTTTGAAGCTGCCATGCCACATACAATACAAGGACAGCCTTGCCGATTACAAGCGCGGCAAACACAAGGCGCAGAGGTGCATGATCCTTTGTAATTGAAACCTGAAATAGTGAAATCAGCTCATATACAGTATATATATTCATGATGGAAAAAAGCTGAAACAAAAGCCTGCCAATTCTCCGACAGCTCCATAACATGCGGACCGGCAAAAACCAGAACAGCATAATACCAGCATGAAGAAGAAATCCAGGCAGAAAAGAAATACGGGTATCCTCCAGCATCAGCTTTACCAGGAAATAGGAAAACACCGTGTAAATGATTAAAAATATTACAAACAGCAACAGGATCATACGCAAATGCCGTATTCCAGATTTGCGCTGCTGCTTTTGTTCCTGCATGGATTTTACACTTTTCAAACATATCACCTGTACTTATTATACAGGGAACGTAAGGATTTTGTATATAATGAACTGATTGGTATTTCGCTTTAATCTTTCTGTATACCATAAAAAAACAACAATTTATCTGTAACATCCACTTGTCGGAGTTAAAGAGCTGTCTTCATCCTTTTATGCTCGTTATACAGATATGCCGTTGTTTTTATTTGCTCAGCTTTATACTTTTGTTTTTTTATTTTCTATTTTTTAAAAGGAAAATCTTCAAGATCTGAAGGATTCACAAAGATCGGATTTGGTTTATCAAAATAATTGGAGGTATCCAGATCCCAGGCGTTATGGGTATCTCCTTCACCAAAGTCTTTCATTTCCGTATGCGTTGTAAGAATATGCAGCAGATTTTTTAACGTATCCATTGCCTTTTTCGCACTGTCCAGCAAATAGGAGAAGGCTTCATCCGCTCCATCATCCTGAATATAGCGAATCAGCTCCTCATACAGGTGAATCTGTTTTTCCTCAAACTGCATATCACGCATTACAGCTGCAGTCAGATCATTATTGACATGATGCTGGTCTTCCTCTGCTTCTGCATGGCAGCAGCACGTATCATCCTCTGACTGACACGGCTTGATAAACTCAAATACAGGTGTATCATCATTGGATTCATCATAATAGCGGTCATCCTCTCCGTGCATTTGATGTATTACACGGCTAAGTACCTCCATATCACTGATCTGACGTGCTCCCAAACGCATAAATATATCATGAAAGGTTGGATTATTTATCATAAAGCTTTGCCGTATATAGACAGAGGCCTGCTTCAGACCACTGCTGCAGCCCTGTAGCTGCCGGTCTAGCAGTAAATAATATTTCATATCCGGTCGTGTAATCTGTACCTCAAACGGTAGTTTTGTATCATAAATAAACATAAGCATTCCTCCAATTTCTACCGTTAGTATGGAAGCATTTCTGTGGATTATGCTATAATAGTGAACGTAAAAGGAAGGTACGTATATGAAAGAAATCAAACTGCATACAAAGCTCACAAAAAAAATTACGGTGGAAGAAAGCATGCTGGCATCACATGTAGGAAGCGGAATCGTAAATGTCTATGCAACACCAATGATGATTGCGCTGATGGAAAATACAGCCGCCTCCTGTCTCGATCAGTTTCTGGATGAGGGGGAAACAAGTGTCGGTGTCATGATGAATACGACCCATGATGCTGCGACTCCTGCCGGTATGGAGGTTGAGGCAGAGGTAGAGATCACTGCTGTTGACCGCAAAAAGGTATCCTTTCATATCATCGCAAGAGATGCAAAGGATACGATTGGTACGGCACAGCATGACCGCTTCATTGTTAAGAAGGAGTCATTTGAAGCACGAGCTCTCAGTAAGCTGGAGAAATAAAGAAAATATGCGCATAGCTGATACAGTGTACAGAATGCGCATATTTTTTATCCCAGAGCACGCAGATAGCGAAGCTGTATTCTTTTTATGATAGAGGACTGCCGCATTTTTCTTCTAATCTGCTTTTGTGCATATCCATAGACCAGAACCTCCTGTTCCTTTTTCATCTGATGAGAGGAATACAGGGCCTCCTCACATAAAAGACGTATAGGCTTGTGCAGCTCATCCTCCTTCATAAAGCTGAGGAGATAACGATAGCTGTGACAGATTCCCTTTTTCGCATCCGCCTGAAGACATTGTTTCTCTCTGTATGCAATGCGAAGACGTCGCTGAAGGATGTAGGATAACACGGTGAGCAGGACACCCAGTCCCACTGCGACTGCTGTTCCAATCGTTCCTGACGCTGCTGCCTCATTCCCTGCTTCCGTATGCTCCTGTGGTGTTTGTGAATTCGTTTCTTTCGGTTTGGATGTATTGCTTTGCGAGGTGGTATTGCTTCCCTGCTGCTGACGCGTAACGGTTGTTTGCGAAGAAGCTGAGCTTTCACTTTGAAAGCCCGGTGTTACCTCTACCGGAATCCAGCCCTTTTCAGAATCAAATATTTCCACCCAGGCATGAGCGCTCTGATCAGGTACTGCGATGCTGCCATCCGTCATCTTCCCCGCCTGAAAAGCGAAGCCCTCTGCATAACGTGCGGGTATTCCCATATACCGAAACAGCATAACTGCTGTTGTAGCATAATGAACACAATATCCCTTCTTGTTTTCCTTCAGAAAAAATTCCACAAAATCTCTGTTATCCGGCGTTCTTCCCGGCTTTAGCGTATAGCTTGCTGTATCTGCTAAATAGGTACAGATTTGCTCCTGTATTTCAGAAATTTGTGACGGCTCTATATCCTGATACGGATATATGTTATCAAACAGCTTGGATAATTCGGATGGCACCTGCAAATATTCCTTTGCGACAAATGCAGTATAGTCATCCTGTGCCGCTGTTGCAGTTCCCGTCATGTTTGTGCTGGAAAGCTCATATGCCGCATACTGCATCACATCCTCATGATCGCTGCGATAGGCATCATACCACGGGGTTGTCTCAGGCGATACTGTTTTCATGAGATACGGTGTCAGAGCATAGCGCTTCGACGCACGGTGATCCTCGATTTCTAGGTGCATCAGCGCTCCGGTTTTCTGCAAAATCTGAGTAAAGGCGGGATTTTTCTTATCCAGCCAGGTATCTACACTGCCCCAGTCATAAGCGTTCAGCGTCTCGTAGCTTGTTTCTGGAAGGGATTGCCAGCGATTATCCTCATAGCGTGCCCCGCTGTAGCTTTTCAAATAGATTGTCCCCTTTGCATCTTTAGAGCGAACGATCAGCTGTGTAGCTCCAGTGTATAAACGATTTGCGGCTCTTCCAAGATCTACCTCTCCATCCTTTTCATCCGCATGCGTCAGAGTATAGGCAATTTCATCCACCCGCTGCAGCAGGCGTTCTCGAAGGGTGCCGCTGGAGCTTCTTATTTCATAGGAATCCGGCGGTGTGATCAAAAATGTAAAGAATACACAGAACACACTCAAAACAAGGGCACTCAGACGGACATAGGATGTATTGCCGTTTTTGGCACCTTTCCGCGATAGCAGCAGGGTAAGCCAAAAGACGATCAGAGGCATGGCAAACAGCCAGGGAATTGGTGTCTGATACAGCAGAACAAAAAAGACTGGCAGAAAAGAGAGCATGAACAATGCGAAATAGTGACGGCTTCTCCAAAAGGCCAGCATTCCGCAAAACAGCCAGATGCTTACGTATAGCAGCAGCCAGGTCACCTGAAGCTGGCATAAAAAGGCAGTATCCGATATATCATATGGATAAAAAACATAACCGCTATAGGTATGGTATACATCCGTTATCACATTATAGGCAATATGTCCTCCCTCCAGCAGTACAGGAAAGCTGAATACGCCTGCCAAAGCCAAAAGTCCACTTAATAAAAGGATGCTTTTCTTTTTCCGATGCAGTAAAAGCTGGTGAAATACAAGCAATGCGAGCAGAAGCACTGGCAGATACAGCAGCCAGAGAATCTGATCCCAAAAAGGGAAGGAAAAGAGAAACACACCAAAGCAGGACAGCATTCCCATCAGAAGCAGCAGGCTGGAAGCTATATTTTTTTTCATACGCTGTTCTCCTTCACCATAAGGGAGACGAGTGTCTCATTTAGACACAGACCATCCGCAAAGTCGGATGTGCCCTCGCAAACGCGCGGCATCGCAAGGAGCTTTCGCAGAAAGCTATCCATATCCTGTACCGTACGCAGCTCTATCTGCTGGAATCCATCCGCCGCCTGCCAGCTGATATACAAGCTGTTTTGTGCATTCACCTTCAAACAGAAGCCACAGCTGACGGATAAAAGACGCTCACAGGCAGCGATATCCTGTGGAAAGCAAAGATGCAGGTGCAGACTGGAAGCTTCTTCCTTCTGAAATTCCCGAATCATCGTTTTTTTCAATCGGTAGCTTGCCTTAAAATGTATATGACGCAGAGGCTCTCCCTCCTGATGCTCCTTCAGCTCATAGTCACTGCCGGGCATACCGGCTGACCGCTGCCGTGCTTCCTTTGCTACTTTCTGATAGACTGCTTCTGTTACCGGTACCGGTTGCGGAAAGCGGAAGATCTTTGTTTCCTCATGCAATTTTGTTGTTCTTCGATACAGTCCCAGAAGGTCTCTTGTTTGAAGCTTATTCAGCTGTAAATGATACTGGCCGCTTCCCATATCCGGAGCCTGTAGCCTTTTCGTATTATGCTTTAAATCCGTTGTCACGGATTCGCTTGTTTCATAAAATCCATTGTGCCAAAGACCGTTCACATGGATACGGCTGCAAAACAACAGAGGAAGCGCTGAACTGATACGAAGCTTTCCCCCTTCCGCATAGGGCTCCACATGTATTTGTATTAAGCGGTTTCCAACCAGAAACAGAAGCAAACTGAGGATTGGCAGCATTAGCAAAACTCTAAGCAGCAGATAGTAGATATAACCGTCTACACTCACCCATAACAGGGCATCCAACAACAGCAGTGACAGATAAGCAAGCCAGGAACGGATCATAGTCCCTTCCTTCTGGTGTGCGGCGGCTGTATCTGCTGTAGAATTTCCTGCAATGCTTCTCCTGCTGCGGCGGCATCTGCCGTATGTGTCGGCTGCATAAGCATACGATGTGCAATCGTATCGATAAACACCTGTTGAATATCCTGCGGTACTACATAATCTCGTCCATGCATGAAAGCACAGGCCTTGGACATATCCATAAGGGATACTCCGGCTCGCGGACTTGCCCCCCGATAAATACGGCGGTTATTTCTGGTTGCCTGCAGCAGTTGAATAATATAATGATACAGCGAATCATGCACAAACACCTCTCTGCATGCTTTCTGCATTTCCAAAATCTGGGTACGCTGCGCCACTCTTTGTACGGTATAGCTTTCCGGTTTTTGCTTTCGTTTTAAAATTTCAATTTCATCCTGCTCTGATGGATAGCCAATCTCCAGACGGATCATAAATCTGTCAAGCTGGCTCTCGGGAAGCTGCTGTGTTCCGGCAGAGCCGTAGGGGTTTTGTGTCGCAATTACCAGAAAGGGCTGTTCCAGCTTCATTGTGACACCATCTACACTCACGCTGCCCTCCTCCATGACCTCAAGTAATGCAGCCTGGGTTCTAGAGGAGGTACGATTGATTTCATCTGCGAGAAACAGATTGGTGAATACTGCGCCTTTACGAATGCGTGTTTTCCCGGTTTCCGGATCTATTACACTAAAGCCGGTTACATCCGCAGGCAGGACATCGATCGTAAACTGCATCCGCCGGCAATCCAAATGCATGGCATCCGCAAACGCCCTTGCAATCGTTGTTTTCCCCACGCCTGGCATATCCTCCATCAAAATATGTCCGTTGGCAAGAATTGCCATCAGTATTTTTTCGAGCAGTTCATCCTTCCCGATAACCGCTTTTTTCACTTCCTGTAAAATAAGTTCGCTTGTTCTCATCATTTCTCCCTTCGGCAGCCTATATGCTAAACATGACCACCTATAAAAACATACATATATCTTAATTGTATACAATGGACTTAGCTTCAGGTCAACAAAAGATTTCTTAACTTTTTATGAAGACTGTAATATTTTAATGCACAGACTAATCACAGTATTCGATATATAAAAAAATACCGCAGGAGAGGAAGCCACTTCCTACTGACTGCGGTGTGGAAATTTATTTGAATTCACGGCGCATGCATTTGACATCTTCCTCCTGCATTCCCAGCTGACGCAGCGTGACCTCCTGCTTTTTAGGACAGGCGAGCGGCTGGATCATATAAGAACACAGTGTACAGTAACCCGGAGATGTACTTCTGCGGATGCATTCATAGCTGCATTTACGAATACAGTTATCATCCACCCACAAGGCCAGCTGATCCAGTGCATTGGTTGCCAGAAAATTGGCACGCTCCTTCGGTATACCGGCATCCAGCAGGTAGCGGAATAAAATATCTGCATAGGTCAGAATATATTCCATCAGAAAGAAATTTTCCGCATTGTTTTTCTGCATACGCTTCGGCCACAGAGCAAGCTTAATATGATTTTTTATGTAGCGCTCCTCATCCACATGCTGTCGTGGATTTTTCAGGCAATCGTGCGGGCATTGCGCACATTTATATAGAAATTCTCCCATGGTTTTTAATAACTGAAACTTAAAGGTTGGAAAATCTATCGTTACATTAAATTCCTGTTCTATTTTAGGAAATGCCTCCGCACACATCGTAAGGGCGGCATCTACGGTTTCTGCTTCAAATACTCCTAGCTTTGTAATCGGCTGGGGTAAAAACATCATTAAATCCCTGCTGTTTAAATATTTCATTTATCATCACCATGCTTTATGGTACACTATTTTCATATAAAAAGAAATACACTTGAAATAATTTTTGAGACTTTATCGTTCTATGGATGGAGGAGGCGATGAGAATGAATTCCATGTTTCTGATTTTCTATCTGTTTTTAAATACAATCGGCGGTTATCTGTTTGTAGAGGCTGCCCCAGAGAAGGCATATCCTGATATTGCCAGAATCAGTCAGGATATTAGGATAAGCGAGTCAGGCGAACTGCGTGATGGAACGATTTGGTTATCATTTTTAAAGGGACTAGATACGGCTTCCGCCTCGCGTGTTTTGCTGGTGATGCCTGATGAAGCGGATATGCTGCTTACGTATGATGCGGTAAAGGAAACCTATACGCTGAAAGAAATGGGCGGTAAAGGTAAAGCAATCACATATAAACATTTGATCCGAATGGATGGACAGCGTATTGCCGATATGACCTTTGATAATATGGTCATATGCTTTGCAGAGAATCCTGCTGATTTCTGGTACTGGTATGTATGTGATGATATTGATGTTACACCAAAGGAGCTATATCGTTATCCGGATAAGGCTACAGCTCACCTGCTGTTTACAGTAAGAAAAGCGGATAGCCCGTTATAAAGCAAAAGCATTTTCGGATAAAAAAAGATTCCGATCGCGGTGATTGGAATCCTTAAAGTTTTCACATGGTGGAGCGTATCGGGATCGAACCGATGACCCCCTGCGTGCAAAGCAGGTGCTCTCCCAGCTGAGCTAACACCCCATGTATATTTAAATTCGATGGTGGGCCTGAATGGACTTGAACCAACGACCTCACCCTTATCAGGGGTGCGCTCTAACCACCTGAGCTACAGGCCCATTTCCATCGAATGCCTGTTAATAATATCACATTCAGATAATGATGTCAATATATTTTTTATATTTTATTTCATACATTTTTCTCTAATGTTATGTTTTACAGCCTCTACCATTTCTATGGAATTTAATAGATACCAGAAAAACAAGCAGGATAACAATCTAATTCCCAGCAAGCTGCTGTGTCTACGTTCTTATTTCCTGTTTTATAAGAGCTGTGCATCATAATCCCCTGATAAATTGGCCGTATACTAACGCCATGACGTATACTAACGCCATGATATATATGATGTGCTTCTTAGATCATGCTTGAATAATCTAGCAATAGTTGCAGTATTTAGATACTTTTCGTATCTTCATTTATTGCTTTTTCTTGATTCATTCATCGTAAAAAAATCTTCGTTATCATATTCATACAAACAGGAACATATGAAATTCATCTAGAACCGAACAAAATGAATATCATCGTTCTTCATGCATCTCCTGTTTAACGTTTAACTTATTGCTGTTCACGCTGCAAACAAAAGCATACTGTGCTACGCCTAGTGTCTGCTGCCTACCAACATAATCACAAGACTGAAATTATGCTATTATTATAAGAAACACAGGAGGATAACGACATGGATTATATAGAGGCATTTCAAAAAATCGATAGCTTTAAAACTTATTTGATTGAGGAGGAAAAAAGTACTCTTACGATACAAAAATATATCCGTGATGTGACAAGACTTTTCACGTATCTTTTTTCTGAGCAAACCCTTTCAAAACAGCTTATTATCGCATACAAGGAAGAGCTTATGAAAACCTACACCTCAGCCAGCATTAACAGTATGCTTGTTCCTGTTAACTGTTTTCTTTCCTTTATCGGTTTAACGGAGTGCAGGGTAAAATTATTGAAAATACAGAAACGCACCTGCATTGAAAAAGAAAGAGAGCTGACAAAGAAGGAATATTCGCGTTTGCTGCAGGCCGCGCTCAACCAGCACGATGAGCGGTTGTATCTCCTTTTGCAGACAATCTGTGCAACCGGTATTCGTGTATCTGAGCATAGCTTCATCACTGTTGAGGCTTTAAAGTGCAGAAAAACAACAGTTCATAATAAAGGCAAAACACGAAATGTCTTTTTTCCTGCAAAGCTCAGACAGCAGCTTTTGAAATACTGCAGAAAGCTGAATATTAAAACAGGATGCATCTTTATCACAAAGACCGGAAAGCCCTTGGATCGCAGTAACATATGGAAATCCATGAAAAAGCTGTGCAGAGTGGCAAATGTCAGTAGCCATAAAGTATTCCCACATAATCTGCGGCATCTATTTGCCTTTACCTTTTACAGTATGGAAAAGGATGTTGTAAGACTGGCTGATATTCTGGGTCATTCCTCTATCGAAACAACCAGAATGTATACGATGACAAGCTTTCAGAAATATGAAAAGACACTGTCCCGTATGGGTCTGGTGAAGCTGCAATGCTGAAAAATACCACATAATATGCATTATGTGGTATCCTCTCATTTCTTCTCTACCTGTATATTTTACCATAGTTTCATCAAATCTGCATGCATTTCTTTTTGCGCTTCATGCTTTCCAAACTGCTTGATATTTTACCGTACAAACGCAGATAGCCTGCAGGATATCCGCTATTTCCGTCATAATCCTGTACCACATAATGCATATTATGTGGTACAGGTCTTTTCATATGCAGCGCTGACAGCATCATCAGCCTGGAAAGGAACAATCATGAGGAAAAAAGCATACCGTTTGCATATATCATCAATGCTCGCTATCCTGCTTGCGACAAGCTGTTTTTTCATCATGGCAAGACCCTCCCGCACACATAAGCTCCTCATCATTCCTGAATTAGAAGAAACACAGACACACTCTCTGCTTTCTGTGAAAGTGCATGGTAACGGCAGCTTTTTTGATGGAAAAGCCTATCGTAAGGAAGGGACTTATGTGTTGACAAGACACCGGCGAAAACTATTTTCCCTGTTACCGGATAATGGCTGTGAGCTTGTGCAACTTGTATTGAATGATGAAAAAATCCCAGCAGCCAACACAGATGACAGGCTCATTATATCCGGCTCACAGAAGGAACAGCAGCTCATTTTATATTTCAGAAAAACTCCCTAGCAGAAGACTGAGTACATTCTTTATATACATGCCTTCTCTGTGGCTGTTTCAACTGTAGCCATCATCAGTGAAATATCCCTTCCCCATAAATTTTATAGACTACATACGCAAACAATGTATCAGGAAAGAAAATTAAAGTATTCCAGGATGCTGTCATACAAGGTCTGCGCCATCTTCTGCTGATACTCATCCGTTATCAGCTTTGCACGATCCTCAGCGTTGGAAAGGAAGCCACATTCTACCAGCGAGCCAATTTTTTCTGCGTTATTGAGAATATAATAATCTCCCGGCTTACTTGTCATTTTTGTTTGTGTCAGCGCACGCAGATGCTTCTGCAAGATATCCGCAAATACTTTTGACACTTCATTCTTTGGCGCATAAAATGCCTGTGCTCCTTTTACGCTGGTATTGGGATAGGAATTTAAATGAATACTGAGAAATAAATCTGTTTTTTCCTGGTTAATCAGCTCCATACGTTTTTTCATATCCTCACGCTTACGGTTTGTGGCATTCTCACTTGCCAGATCATAGGCGCCCTCCCGTGTCATGGTAACATGCGCCCCTCCTGTTTCCAAAAGCTTTTTCAACTTCTGCGCAATTTTCAGATTGATTTCCTGTTCTTTTGCCTCATTGCTGCGCGCACCGTCATCCTTTCCGCCATGTCCCGGATCTAAAACGATTTCCACACCATCCAGTGCATGAAAAGCGCGTTTGGCAGATACAGAGGTAATATGCGATAAACAGAGGGATGCTGCCAGAATGGTACAAAGCAGCCCTGCACCAAGCAGGTATTTTTTTCTTTTCATTATCTTCACCTTTTCAAGTATATGTAATGTTAATCTTAAAAATAATCTTTGCCGTGAACTTTTTGTTCTGCAATGCTAAGCAGAAGGGCAATTGACCCGATACCCCGGACATTTGCGGCATACGCTGTAAAGGAGGTGATACTATCACAAAAGGATATGTCATGGTACAAGCCATGGAGGAAACTGCACAGCCAATCTCAAATGCACGCGTTAGTGTCTTTCACCGGGACGAACGTGGTTCTGTATTTATCATGGATTGTATGACAGATGAAAATGGCAGAAGCGAGCGTATCGCTCTGGATGCTCCGGACAGTGCACATTCAACTGATATCCATTCACTGACACGTCCCTATGGGCAGTATGATATTCATGTTGCCAAGGAGGGGTATGTGACAGAAGTACGAAATGGTGTACAGATATTCGCAGAAACAGATTCAACACTAACGATTGTCATGCAGAATGCCGATGAGCAAAGCGTAAGTAATATACTAGATATTGGAGAGCATCAGCTTCATGAGGGAGGAGGTTGCCGCGCATGCTAGAAGAAATCATACTTCCTGTAACCATCACGGTTCATTTGGGAAGACCGACAGCAAGTGCGGAAAATGTAACTGTCGGCTTTGTGGATTATATTAAAAATGTCGCTTCCAGTGAAATCTATCCAACCTGGCCGTATGAGGCCTTGCGTGCCAATATCTGGTGTCAGATGTCCCTTGCCTTAAATCGGATTTATACAGAATGGTATCGCAGCAGAGGATATTCATTTGATATCACCAACTCTACAGCATTTGATCAGGCATTTGTACGGGGACGCAATATTTATGACAACATTGCGGCTGTTGTGGATGAGGTCATGGGGGATTTTCTGAAAAAGCCGTTTTACCGGGAGCCTTATTATGCCGAATATTGTGATGGTAAGATTGCACAGTGTCCGGGTCTAAAGCAATGGGGAACGCTGGATCTGGCAAACCGCGGGTATGACTCCTATAGAATCATACGTTATTATTACGGGGATCAGATGCAGTTTCTGGGAACAGATAACTGGCAGTATAATACGCCCTCCTATCCGGGCTATGCCTTGCGTGTGGGAAGCAGTGGTGAGCCGGTTTTCATCATTCAGGAGCTGTTGAATGCTATCGCTGTCAATTATCCGAATATTCCTCTCATCTATCCGCCGGATGGTATCTTTGGAGCACAGACGGAAAGTGCGGTAAGAACCTTTCAGCGTCAGTTTAATCTGACTGCAGACGGCATTGTCGGACAGTCCACCTGGTATTATATCTCACGCATTTATGTAGCTGTGCGAAAGCTGGCCGAGCTTGGCAGTCTGGGAAGACTGGAAGGATATTTCACAGGTCTTTGGACAGGAAGAGTACTTCGGCAGGGAGATGTCGGCATCGAGGTTCAGCAGCTGCAGTATTTCCTTTCCATCATTTCACAACGTTATCCATCCATTCCCTCTGTAAGTATTGACAGCCGTTTTGGGCCAGGATTGGATCGCGCTGTGCGTGCTTATCAACGGGAATTTGGGCTTGCAGTAGATGGGCTGGTCGGACGCTATACATGGAATTCCATTTATGAAACCTATGTGGCAATCGTTGAATAAAAAAAGCTATTCCTTAACCTGAAATGAACCCCCTAATTTGGACAGCCAGAAAAAGGAGGTTCATTTCGCCTTCCGTTATTTTCTTTTCGGCAGCTACAGGTACTTATTCATTCAGCAGCCTGCGGGTAACCTTACCTTTGGAAGCATTCAGATAGGCTCCTTTGGATACCTTCAAATACATTTTTTGAGCATATGAATATTTGCTATATCCTTTTGTGATACAATCAATTTCAGATATAATCACAGCATTCCCCTATTCCTGAGATACTAATAAAAAGAGATTTCCATCGCGTGCTGATATAGCAACAGCAGCTTCTGAAAATCTCTTGTTTTTGTATTCTCTGTAGGATGACACCCTCATCCGGCATCTGCCTCTAAAATTCTTTTTTCTTCATAATACGACAGCTGATCTGATAGGATATCATTAGAAAAGTGATAGAGAAAATCGCGATGGCTGCACCAATCTGAACCATATTCAGCATACTCATGGATGTGAGCAGGGTATCTATGTCAAGATGCAGTACTTCAACAAGCTTGATAATCCCCATACCACCGATTACGGCAACACCGACAGCTAGCAGCAACGCAACTCTGCCTCGCTCTCCGCCAAATTTCAGTTGTACCGGTATCATAACAGATGCAAACAGAAATATCATACAAATAAACAGCAAATCCACCGGCAGCCATTCCATAATTCCTATCTGCGGGCTTCTTATGGCAGTCAAAATACCGGAAAGAATAACAGATATACCCCAGGCACAGCCTCCCATCAGTATGGAAAACATATATTTTTCCTTTACATAGGCTTTTCTTGCGAAGGGCATGGTGAATAAAAATGCATAGCCGTTGTCATATTCATCATAGCTGATCGTACTCAGCACAAACATGGACGCAATCATGGTGAAGTAGCTGACAACAAAGCTTGAGTCGAATTCGGCAAACAACATAGCAACAGCCACAAACAGCATGATAAAGAAGAAATTCTTTTGATTCTTCATGAGCTTTATATCCTTAATCAGTAACCCTTTCATATCTGTTCACCTCGTATCATCATCATAATCACATCATCAATAGAGCCTTTTTCCACCGTGAGCTGTGGATAATTCTCCATATAATACTGCTTTTGATTCGTCAAGGCAGCCCAGCCATATGACTCCCTGCGGCGGCGCAGCAGATAGCGCTTATCTAGCTCTGCATATTGTTTTTCATCCATCTTCAGTAGAGCATAATCACTCAATAATACATCGGTATCCTCATGCATGACAATAGAGCCCTGATGAATCATGTACAAATCATCACACAGGCCCTCCAGATCGGAGGATATATGAGAGCTTACCAGCATACAGGCATCCTCATTTTGTTCCATATACTCACGCAGCATATCCAGCAGCTCATCCCTTGCGACAACATCCAGACCCGCTGTTGGTTCATCCAGAATTAACAGCTTCGCATGATGTGATAATGCAAGCAGTGCCTTCAGCTTAGCTTTCATTCCTGTGGAAAATTCACGCAGCTGCTTATCCAGCGGCAGAGCAAATCTCTGGCATTGCCGCAGAAATTCTGCCTTTTCAAACTGTCTATACATATTGTCCATAACTGGCAAGATATCCTTAATGTTCAGATATCCGCTGAAGCCGGAATCGGATAATACAACACCAATGCTTTCCTTTTCCTGCAGGGTTATATCCTGTATCGGCTTTCCAAATATTTCAATGTCTCCGCCATCTATGGAAATCAATCCCAGAATGGCTTTGAAGGTTGTACTTTTTCCAGCACCGTTCTGTCCGATCAATGCACTGATTTGTCCCTGTTTTAATTCCAGACTGCAGTGCAGGGAAAATGCACCATAATTCTTTACAACATTTTGCAGTTTCAACATAATCATTCCTCCAGTAGCAGATGGAACAGCTCCGATAATTCGCTGTCCTCCATCCCGCATCTTCTGCCTTTTTGAATGGCCATGTCCAAATCGGCTTCGATTTCCTTTTTATGCTCCTCCATCATCAGCTCCCTGTTCATGCCGGCTACATATGTCCCTTTGCCGTGAACTGTTATCACAAACCCTTCCGCTTCCAGATTATCGTACGCTTTCTTAACCGTAAGGGCGGATATTTTAAGATCTTTTGATAAAGAGCGAACAGATGGCAGGATATTGCCTTCCTTCAGTTCCTCATTCAGGATCATAGCTTTCATCTGTTCCATTACCTGCTCATAGATCGGGGTCATGGAAGAGTTGTTTATAATGATTTTCATGAGATACCTCCTCTGTTCATAAACAGTATATAACAGTATATAACTGTTGTCAACTGTTATATACTGTTTATTGCAAAATGAATGAAGTTTATATAATTCAAATATGGTTTTCTGCTTCTGAGATATAATCAGTTTGATATTCCGATAGTGCTTGCACATGTCAAGCAGGCTGATGGATTCTTTTGCTTCTCTGTAATGAAAGCACGTTTTACTGAAAGACAAAGCATCCTAATTAAACAGCCCTATACTACAGCTTTATCCAGGAAGCACGCAGTCGCATATCAGCGAATCACCTTATGGATCAATTACTATTGTTATCTGCAATTCCAGGTCTTTTACTGTGCTGACTGTTGTAACGTATCATATACATTCATCGCGTCCAGTATATGATATGGCTTTGTTTCTGCAGAACCTGCGGCATGAGCACTGACAAACAGCCATGTCTCATTTCCTATCTTCGCCTGAGATGCCAGACATAGACCGGCAGCCTTGGTATATCCTGTTTTCCCACCAAGAATTGCGGTATCGCTTAACGCATGCTGATCCATTGTCGAGCGCATGGTGGAGTATATTGTCATCCCTTCCGAATGTTTGTTGCTGGGGGCCATACTGTAATAAGGGGCATGGAAGGCTTCCGTAAACTGAGGCAGCTGCAGAGCGGCCTTCAGCAAAGTCGCAATATCGCTGACACTGCTGACATGCCCTTCTTCATCAAGTCCTGTACAGTTGTGAAATCTGGTATTCTTCAATCCGAGACGCTGTGCCTGTACATTCATCTCTGCAACAAAGGCATCTTCACTTCCATAAAGAGTGATTGCCAATGTCATACAGGCATCGGCCCCACTTGGCAGTAAGGCTCCATAAATCAAATCCTCATAGGTTACCTCCTCATTCCCTATAAAACCGGCCATGGATGCCTGCTCTCTTTCCAGCTTAGGAAATATAGATGCCGGTACCTGTACGGTTTCCTGCAAATTTTCTATATGCTGCAAAGCTGTATACACACTCATAAGCTTTGTCAATGAAGCCGGAGCTATTTCATCTTCCTCATTCTGATGCAGCAGCACCTTTCCATCCCTTTGTCTAATCAGAATATAATTTTTGCTGTACAGCTTCTTTTCCAGTTGCAGCTGCTGGTTTTCCGTATGTATTATCGGCTTTTCCTTTTCTCCACCCGATAACAGCGGCATTACAGCATAGGATAAAGCCGTTACCAAAAGCCCTGCGAGCAGCAGCCTTTTCAATCGTTTCATAGCATCAGCTCCTTTACAGCTCTATTGAACCATACTGTGCTTTGACAAATAAAACTGACGGCTTAACACTTTCTTAAGCATCACTTAATATGAGTTGCGCATTGGTAAACGCAATTACAATAGTCTTATTTTTCAATGCAGAGCCTCTACATGCAAAAAAACACCCGCAGGTGTTTTCGTATACTGTATAGGGAAGGAAGAACGGATATCGGTGATTGCCATTGCCATACAGTCATATGCCTGTATGCTTCATCCAGAATTTTTTATCAATCACGTTGAAAGGCTTATTGAGCCTTGAAGAATCTATCGGCTGCGTTTGTATCTGCAGCATAAATTACAGAAAATATGGCAGCTGGCATTTCTCCTACAGCTTTATGATTATGCAAAAATATATTCTCTACAGTTCAGTTATTATATCGGGGAAAGAAGTTTCATTCATGATTGTACAGCTGTATGCTCCTCTACAGACGGATGCAAGGGAAGCTCGACAATAAAAACCGTTTCCTGCAGATTGCTTTGTGCATATATATGTCCGTCATGTGCTTCTATTATCTCCTTGGCGATTGCCAGACCAAGACCGGCACCTCCGGAAGCTGTTGACCTTGCCTGATCCAGACGATAAAACTTCTCAAAAATGATATCCAGCTTCTGTTTTGGTATTTCATCCCCCTGATTAAGAAACTTTAAAACCGTATTGGTTTCATCACAGGTAACCTGTACATGAATTTCTGTATTCGGATAACTGTAGGATATGGCATTTTTCAGTATATTATTAAAGGCTCTTGCAAGCTTATCCGCATCGCCATAGCAGACAGCTCCCTCTGCAATATCCAGATGCAGCTGCTTATGCTGTGCTCTCAGGATAGGATAAAACTGTTCCTTAAGCTGCTCCAGTAGAAAATCCAATTGTAGTTTTCCTCTGGATATAACAATATCATGCAGATTAAATCGCGTTATATCAAAAAACTCATCAATCAATCCCTCCAGCCTGTCTGCTTTATCCAGTGTAATCCTAAGATAGGCTTCCTTTTGCGGCTGTGGTATATCCTTTACATCATTTAATAAATTCAGATAACCGATGACGGATGCCAGTGGTGTTTTCATATCATGTGCCAGATAGGAAATGAGATCATGCTTCTGTCGGGTTTGTTTTTCCAGCAAATCAAGCTGTTTCTGTTCCTTTGCCCGTATCTGCAGCAGTAAAGCCTCGATACCGCCATATCCTTCCGGAAGGTAGAAATCACGCTCCTCCAGAAACTGATGCAGTGCTTTTTCCACCGCCTTTTGCATATCCTCCTTATGTTGAAAGGCTGCTTTTCTCACCTGGAGTCGTACAATGATAATGCAGCCGCCGACGGTAAGCATTGTCAACAGAAAAAGCAGAAGCTTGATGCGGCTCCAGTCCGGCGAAAGATACTGATGCAGGACTCCGGTTGTATCTGTGTACTCCTGCATATAAAAAAGCTGTTCTGATAAAAATTCAAGAAAAATTCCATTCCCTAGCATATCCGCAATCAGAAATAAACCACCAACGGCAGCCGCAGCCGCAAGCAATATCCAAGCTGTCCGTTTCACAGTGAATCCCCCAGCTTATAACCAACACCCCACACATTCTGAATATATCGCGGATGCTCCCCACGATCATGCATCTTTTCACGGATATGACGTATATGCACCATCAGCGTATTGTTGCTGGAGGTCAGATATTCCTCCTGCCATATAGCAGTATAGAGCTCCTTTGCACTGACAACCTTTCCCTGTCGTTCACACAGATACCAGAGTATGCGAAATTCTATCGGTGTCAGAGATACATCCTTTTCATTCAGCCTGCATATATGCAAGTCCCGATTCATAACAAGTCCTAAATAACTAAGCTCCTGTGCTTTTTGCTGTACGTTATAACGTTTATATCTTCGCAGCTGTGCCTTGACTCTTGCCACAAGCTCCAACGGCTGAAAGGGCTTGGTCATATAGTCATCCGCACCAATCATCAGGCCAGTGATTTTGTCAATATCCTGTTCCTTTGCCGTCAGCATGATAATTGGCCAGGTATGCTTCTGCCGTATGGTTTTACAAATCGTAAAGCCGTCCATATCCGGCAGCATCACATCCAGAATAGCCAGATCATAGGTATGCTTTTGGATATTTTGCAGTGCCTGTGTACCTGTATAGCATACGTCCACATCATAGTTTTCATTTTTCAGATAAATCTCAACAAGACCGGCAATTTCCTGTTCATCATCCACAACAAGAATATTCATATGTATTCCCTCTCAATTCTTTTTATATTTATCAGCTACATTATAGCAGAGGGTAACTTATAACATCCTTACATTTCACTTAATTTAAGATAAATCATCGCTAGGTATCTTGATACCTTCTGCTTTATTTGTGTATTTTTACAATATTATCCATAAGAGACAGGAGCCGACATGAAAAAAGAGAAAGCTGCAGCCCATAGAGCCACAGCCTCCTGTTTGTATGTAGAAATTTCGTATACTTCAGCAGCTGGTAATAAAAGTCGCTTTGTTAGCTGAAGGATGCAGTATATTTGAATGTAAAATCATCACCGTCTTTAATTTTCAGACTGCTTGCGGCATCGCAGCTTCCTGCCGCTTTGCAGGATTCGTTGTTTTCTGATTCATACAGCCACCATGGTCCTTTATTGAAATCCTTGGTTTCGACACCCTTCAATCCCATGATAGTCTTACCATACTGACCATCCTCCATGACGACATCCAAATCCTTCGCTTTTTCCAGAAAGTCAGCTAGTGTTTCCGTTTTTCCTTCAACACTAACATCCCCACTAAACAGCTCCTTATTGTTTACCTCATCCTTAATGGTGATTTTCAGAGTCGTACGCTCTGTATTGTCACTTACAGGCTCCTTCTTTTCACTTTCCTTTGTTGAGCATCCGCCAATCAGCAGTATGGCAGATACCAATAAAATCTTACATAGCTTTCCCATTTTGCAATCTCCTTTCCAATTGTTTTAAGACAGCCGCAATCGGTTTATAACATACCCCACACAATGCCATGGACATACCTCCCTGAATAAGAGATGTCTTTAATCCCAGCAGCATATAGATCAGTGTTATTTTATCCGATATAAGCATAAACGGCAGTTGTACCAGCTGACCTGTCAGAAATGACAGAAATCCGCAGGTGAATACCAGGACAAAAAAATGTCTGTTCAGAAAATTTCTGCTGCAGCCCACAATCAGACTATACAGCGGGTAAATCAGACAGTACATCAATGACCATGGAGTGATCCCCTGCATACTCAGATTCAGTATGGTAAATACCACTGCCCCCAGGACAGCCTGCCTTGTCTGAAATATCATCGCAAATAGCACAATGGTGAATGTGATGCATTCCAGATATAGAATGAATGAAAATGATGTAAACACAACTGCTTCAATCGAAGCGATAACGGCTATAAAGCACAGCTCTCTCGCTTTCATACATATGACCTGCTTATAAATTCCCTTTCCAAAAAACCGTCATGTTTATTTTCATACAGGCACAACATGAAAAAGGTGTTAGAAAGCAGGTTCATGAAATCGAACAGAACGGCTTCCACCGTTTTCCCTTCCTGCTGTATCCGATGCATAATGCGTATGACTGCTTTGGTTTCCGCACGAAGTACATGCAGATAACTGGCACCGATACAGCCATCAGGCAGGACAAAATGATCCATATGCATGCTGTAACGTGCATAAAGGATGTTCAGCTTCTGTAGCTCTATATCTCTTATGGCACAATTACCACGTATGGATCCATTGGCGTGATAAATCATTTCCATGAGTTGAAGGAGATCCTCCTGTGGAATATGACGAATGTGATGTCTGGCGACGGACAGCATGGATGCCAGTCGATCGGTAGCGATTTCGTAATCACACAGGTTGCTTTCTTCCTTCAGAAAAGGATATGCACAATATTCAACACTCATTTTTTTACCCTCACTTTCTTTACGACAGCGGGTAGAAAACATATTAAAAAATCTATATTCTCCACACCCAGCAGAAAACTCTGTTTGCATAACAGGCAAGTCTCCCGGCTTAATTTCATCCTACTCTCCACCTTCTCATACCTGTGTGGTACAATGGTCACTGGATTTCGTCCATATCACGGTTGCTGGGGCAGCTGGAGCTGTTCGCTTCCATTCCTTGTTCGGTATTTTCATACACCTGTCATGCTTCTTTTCATTCATTCGTTCTCTATTATATAGGTACAAGCGCCTTCTGTCTATAGAAAATGCAGGTTTGTTTTTTACCTCTTAATGACTCGACCTTTTATTATGCAAGCAAGAAAAATGCAGAGAAATGTTCTGCTTTCAGTATTTCTTTTATCAGAATAATGGTTGTTTATGCTTCGATTACTCTATACGATGTTTCGAAGTATTGTGATGTAAAGCTCATTTATGATCTGTCTTTTGAAAATAAAAGGAATAAAGCATCTTTAAGCAAACAAGTCTGCTCAGACGATAATCTATTCCTTTTCATCATATATATGGTATGCATACATACCCTTTTTAGAGTCATACATGGAGGTGTCCACCTTTTGGAATAGCTCCTGATAGGTAGTTCCATGTTCAGGGTAGTAGCTCACGCCAATGCTTACTGTAATCCTGTGGGTGAACTTAAACTGCTTCTGTTCCTCAGCCCAATGTCTGCGAAATTCTTCTATAATTTCCTCAAGTGTATCGCTTTCCAGATGCCTGGAACAGTAAATCAGAAATTCATCACCGCCGATTCTGGATACAATATCCTTGGGAAAGGTCTTTAACAGTGCCTGTGCCAGGGCTATTAAAATCTGATCGCCGACAGGATGTCCATACGTGTCGTTATAGGATTTAAAGTGATCCACATCCATCATGAGAATCGTTCCTTGTTCATAGACCCGCATCTGTTCTTCAATAGATTTCTCACAGTAATAGCGGTTCATCAGCTTCGTCAGATAATCATGGTGGGAATAATAGATAACAGCCTTATTGCTTTCCTGCAGCTCTCTTGTTTTTTGTGCGATTTTCTCACGCAGCTGCTCATTACTCTGTTCAATCAGCCGTTTTGGGAAAAATTCATCGCTGCTCTGATTGATATCCGGGACAGACTGATGCACATGCAGAAGCTCCCATCCATCCGTTGTGTATTTCAAAATGACTGTAAAGCGAAAATGCAATTCATAATTGATACGATCCCTGGCATCCTCACTTACATCCAGTTCTCCAAACACCAGATAGGTATCTTCACTTAACTGCCTGGAATGTATGTCCTCATGTTCGATTATAAAGCTTCCATTCCACTGCTTTTCTTCTTTTTCAAGAGAAGACGCAAATTCCTTCAAGGAATATGAAACCTCATGCTTTCCTGTACCAATCACACTGATTTCTGGGCTGAAGTAGCCACCACGTATCTCATAGGTGCGTTCTTCCAGATACATATGCCAGAGAAAATGGCAGAATTGTTCTGCTTCTGCTGCTGTATTCATAACCATCCATCCTTTATATTTATACTCTTATTATACACGTTTCCATCTGTGGTCGCCATCCCCAAAAAGTAAACATTTAGGTAATCGACAGTACACATTCTGCTTGAAACAGGTGATTTTAATCTTGATAAGAAAAACAAATATAACCATTTTTTCAATATCAGCAGAGTTATATCATTACTTATTTTATGTTTGGAAATGAACGCATCTACATTATTCGATCATGAGCTTTTTTTAATTCCCAAGGGAAGTATAGCTTTTTTCATCCAACGGCATCGTATACGGCTTTGCCAGCTGCCTGACAAAAATATCTGAAGCTCATATGAAAAAGAGAAGCAGAGATAGACTCTTCCCTGTAGTTGGATAATTCATCAGTTATACACGCACAAGAACAGTTAAAGTTACGGAATAGGTTCCAGCATTTTCATATTAAAGAATAATATTAAGGCATCTTAGCTCTTAAAACGGTGGATTAGAAGCACGAAGCTGATATAGAATTCAAGACGATGTAGTGAAGCTCTGCTTCAAATAATTACAGTATCCTGGTTCATGTGAGAAGCTTGAAGCGCAGCTGCATACTTTATTTTATAACCTGTTATAAATGTGTTTAAATCAGAATGCCATTACAGTGATCCAGCTCATGCTGAATAATCTGTGCACAAAAGCCCTCATAGGTTTTGATTTTTTTTCTGCCGTTAGCATCAAGAAAGGATACTTTGATTTTTTCATAGCGTGTTACCTTTTTCTGTGTATCATGGCATAGACAGCCTTCTTCTGCAGTATAGCGTTTATTTCCCGTTTTTATAATAACCGGATTCAGCATTATCACATAGTTGCCGCCATCCTGAAATATGATAATACGTTTTAGTACACCAATCATGTTTGCCGCCATTCCCACACAATGATCTGCATGCGCCTGCAAGGTGTCCAGAAGATCCTGCATCGTTTGTAAATCTCTTAGCGTGGCATCTTCACTGCGGCAGCTGAGTAAAAATGGGTCTTTCACAATATCCCTAATCATATATATTCCTCCTATTTTTTTAATTCGCATGTATTATCTCAGAAACTTTGGATATTGGCAATTTTTTCAAAACATACCGCTGATTAAAGTAGCTGCTATAAGCCCTGCCATATCAACCTTTCCCTCAATTTTTCTTCATACAGATGCCTTTCAAAGGAATTTTTACTGTATTTGGCCACAAGCGTTTATAACAAGAATCAAATTCCAACAGAATAGTAAACAACAGCATATACTGATACAGTGTTTGATGACAAACTGGTTTATATGTGATGAATATATAAAAACTAATATACTAACAAATATTAAAAAGACCTTGTTTCTGTTTGAAAAAGCATCTAAGATAATGAGTAGATACACAGGGAGGCGACGCTATGCAGAATATGCAGCATTATTATGACTTTTCTGGACAGAAATTCGGATATCCTTTAAGTCTGAGCATAAACAGCTTTAAACGGCAGGTTTTCTCCAGACAATCAAGTCTGGAAATATCTTATGTATTGAGGGGATGCTATGAGGCAATCACAGAGAATTTCACAGCTACCATAAACGAGCACGATATGGTCGTCATCGCTCCTAATGACATTCATATGATTCGACAGAATGAAGATTCAGATAATGTCATTCTAACACTGCATATTGATTTCTCCAGATTTGCACCTGCCATGGTCGGCGATGTGGAAAATGCCTTTGAATCAATGATCTGTACACGAGCAAAGAATTACCGGTCACTTTGCCGAATACGGTCTAAGCTTGGAGCACTGGTATCTATGCTGCTTCAAGGAGAAAGCAGCATATTTCAGATGAATGCCATCATGATGGAAATCATTTGTATTGCCGGTAATCATCAACAATATCCGGTTGAGCGATTGCCTCTGCAATCCATTCATCATGAGAATTACATGAAGGCGATTCAGTATATTGACCTGCATTATCAAAATGAGCTGCATTTGGAGGATGTGGCACAAACACTCTCCTTCAGCATTTCATACACCTCCAGGTTGTTCAAAAAATATACCGGAATATCCTTTGTTAAATACCTGGCCTATGTACGAATTCGCGCTTCCCTGGAGGCTTTATTGGAAGGCAAAGATTCTATTGAGCAAATAGCAGCAAATTGCGGTATGCCCAATTCCAAGTCCTATACGATTGCATTTCGAGAATTATACGGTGTTGTTCCAAGTGATTACCGCAAAAAATTCACACATAATTTGAAAATAAATGAGAATAAAAGAGAATCGCGTATGATTTTTGATGAGGAGCAGCGGCGTCTGCTGGAGCATCTTGTGAAAGATACACAGGAACTTCTTTATGAAAATGATGGTATGAAAATCATGCAGAAGGATGGTCATATTCTGTGTCAT
>OAVH01000607.1_pt1 | contig 25289 bp, 29 predicted proteins | sample 1495281 | NCBI WGS metagenome assembly OAVH01 (sample SAMEA2580082, study PRJEB22360) | human gut metagenome | biome: human gut; feature: human-associated habitat; material: faeces | place: Denmark | collected 2008/2010
TTTTAAATTTCATGTCCCAGTATATGAAAAGCTCAACAGTATCATAAAATATTTTTTCAATCCTTATGTTTTGAAGATAAATATTCTGTGTAGTGTGGAAACATTGGTGTCATTTCCCTGCATTTTATTTTCTGTTGGTACAATGCAGATAGATCCAAGGAATCATGATAAGGGAGGTGATAGATATGATTGAAATGCTGCGTTTGGATTTTCGGCTGATTCACGGACAAACAGGTGTTTATTGGACTGCTAAGCTTGGTTGTGACTGTATATTGATTGTCAGTGATACCCTGCTTCAGGATCCGATCCGGCTGGCTACAGTAAAGCTGAGTAAACCGGCAGGAGTGAAATTGGTTATTAAGAATGTTGAGGATGCCATACATGCCATAAATAGTGGAATTACGGACAAATATCATATGTTTATTCTCACAGAAAAATTAACCTATGCCAGAAGACTGATGAAAGGATGCAATATTCGTAAATTGAATCTGGGAGGAATCATGCCCACAGAAACATCAAATTATAAACTGAACGATGCCGTTTATTGTACACCGGATGAAATCGAATCGCTGAGGGAAATGATGAAAGAGGGATATTATATATACCTGCAGCAGGTGCCTTCAGAGAATGAAGTTCCCTTATCAAATGTATTAAAGTGAAAGGAGAAAATTTTATGTTATTACAGGCAATATTGGTGGGACTTATCGCCGCTTGGGGGCAGGTAGATGCAGCAGTAGGCAGCTTGTATACGGATCGTCCGATTTTTACAGGGCTTTTAGTAGGCCTTGCTTTGGGGGATATTCAAACGGGAGTTATAGTTGGGGCAACATTGGAATTGTTTTTTATGGGGGCGATATCCATGGGAAGCTATATTCCTCCTGATTCTTTAGTTGGAGGGGTACTTGCGACAGCCTTTGCGATAAGTGGAGATCTGGGAATCAAGGCAGCTTTGGCTCTTGCAATGCCGATTGCATTGATTTCACTTGGAATTAAACAGGTCATTTATATGATTGTTACTGCAATGTGTTCCTATGCGGATACCTTTGCAAAAGCCGGTAATGAAAAAGGAGTTATAGCAATTCATTTTGGCGCAACAGCCTTGAAAGCGATAAATTCCTTTGTGTGGGTTTTTCTAGCATTTTATTTCGGGGCTGATGCAGTTACGGGTGCAATATCTGCTTTACCTCAATTTATTCTTGACGGAATGTCAATAGCGGGAGGTATTCTGCCTGCTTTGGGATTTGCTATGCTGCTGAATATGGTTTTCAGTCGAAAAACATTACCATATTATTTCCTGGGCTTTGTTTTATCAGCATATATCGGTATGCCTATTATAGGTATCCTGATTATAGGTGCTATTATCATTGCCGCAACGATTGATTGGAATATGAAAGATAAGGAGGAATTGGCAGATGAAACGTTCTGATACAAAGCAGTATTTGCTGAATGATAAAGATTTACGGACACTTGTCTGGCGTTCATTACCTCTGGAGGCATCCTGGCATTATGAAAGACAGCAGCATCTTGGTTTTGCATTCATGATGATGTCTGCGCTTAGAAAAATATATAAGGATCAGCCTGATAAATACCGTGAAGCATTACAGCGGCATGTAAGAGAGTTTTATAACACCTCTCCGCAGGCAACACCATTTATTGCTGGTCTTGTCTGTTCCATGGAAGAGGAAAATGCAAAGAATGATTCCTTTGATACATCCGCAATCAGTGCAATAAAAGCAGCTTTAATAGGGCCTGCTGCCGGAATATTTGATGCGATATTCCTTAGTACGCTTCGTATTTTAGGAGTGGCAATCGGTACAGGGTTTTGCTTACAGGGAAATCCAGTCGGTGTTTTGATTTATTTCCTAATGTATAATGTTCCGGCGTTTATCTGCCGGTTTGGGGGAGTGAAGATAGGATATCATACAGGAGCAAATTTTATAGCCAGACTGGAGAGCAGTGGGCTGATGGAGAAATTCCGTTATGCGGCAAGCTTAATAGCAATGATGGCTTTTGGAAGTATGACAAAGGACTATGTATATATAAACTTTGCTCTTTCTTTTGGACCGGAAAAGTCGGCGACTACTCTTCAAAGTATATTGGATGGTGTTATGCCAGGTCTTGCAGGGCTTGCTGTTGTATGGCTTTACTGGTATTTTATCACGAAGAAGAAAATAGGCATCATGCTTCTGCTCTTATTAACGATTGTTTTGTGTATTGGACTGGCATACTTTAAAATTCTGTCCGCTTAAATACGAATAGCTACTGATTTATTAAATGCTTTTGTGAGTAATATGCAGGCGCTAGCTGAAAGATGGAGGTTACTATGAAATTACAAATTGCAATGGATTTTGATGATATGGAAAAAGCACTTTCTGTTCTGCGTGAAACAGCCGATAAAGTTGATATTATCGAATGTGGAACTGATATGCTTATACGCTTTGGGATAGAAGCGGTCAGCAGGCTTAAAAACTTATATCCGGATAAATTGGTTTTATGCGATCAAAAGATCATGGATGGGGGATATTATTTCGGGTGTATGGCCGCCAATTTTGGGGCTGATATATTTACGGTTCTTGGCGCTGCAGGAAATGATACCATTCAGGGAGCTATTCAGGCAGCGAAGGAAAGACATATTAAGGTTCTGGTTGATATGTGTAATGTTGATAACTATCTTGAGCGTGCGAAGGATGTAATCGCATGGGGTGCGGATTATGTTTGTGTTCACACACCGACAGATGAGCAACAGAAAGTCAGTTATCATAAGAGAATAGGTGAAATTTCTGCACAGATAGGAAAAGAGCATTGTGCAGTTGCTGGAGGTATCAATCCTGATAAATGTGTATATTTAAAGCAGATTCAACCGGAAATTGTAATTGTTGGAAGCTATATAACAGGCTCTGATGATCCTAAAAAATCTATTGAGCAAATTCGGGAGGTATTGTATGACGAGGCTTTATAATGAAATCACAGACAATCTGGCATTGATTCTGAATGCAATTTCAGAAGAAGAAATAAACAAACTGATAGAGGCTATATGCAGTGCGAATAGAATTTATTGCGCAGGCTGTGGCAGGAGCGGCTTAATGATGAAAGCATTTGCTATGCGCCTTATGCACCTTGGACTGACATCATATGTGGTACAGGAAACTGTTACACCCTCTATACGGGAAGGCGATCTGCTAATAATCGGTTCCGGATCAGGAATGACATCCTCCATGGTACGAATTGCTGAACGGGCTAAAAAAGAATATCATGCAAATGTTGCAGTTTTAACAGCAAATACAGAATCCAGGCTATCTGATGCAGCGGATATAACACTTTGTATTCCCGTTGATAAAGTGGAAAAGAGTGTACAGCCTGGAGGAAACTTGTTTGAACAAAGCCTTCTGATATGTACGGATGGCATTATTATCCGGATAATGAATAACTTAAACATTAAAGAGGCTGTGATGGATTATAATCACACAAATCTGGAGTGAGCCTATGCTGTGGAATTTTAATGAAAATACATTGATGTCACAGTTCAATGATGAAGATGGTACACTCTTATTACAGAATAATATCAAGCCCCGGTATCATGGGGTAAGATATATGAAGACCATGCGTAGCTTATTTGAAAATACAGCGCATATAGGTGATGATCAGCCTTTGTATTACACATATGGCGGTATCTGTAGGGATGAAGATCAGGTACTGTTCCAGAAGTACGGTATTACATATGAATATTCCATATTATTGCCAGCCTTACTGCACGGGGAATGTATGAAAACACATGGACATATCCATGCTGAAAATCCCGATAATCATACAAGGAGAGTGGAGGCCTTTGAGATTCTTCATGGACAGGGATGCTTTCAATTATTCAGGAACCATAAAGATTATTGGGAAGTAATTCTGATACATATGAAAAAGGGAGACCGTGTTCTAGTACCAAATGATTATTATCATTTATCTATCAACACAGGAAACGTTCCCTTCATATTTGCTGATTTAATCAAAGAGGATGTAGAATGCAGCTATGAAGATATCGCACAGCGTAAGGGAGCGCCTTTATATCTGTTTTCTGACGGTAAGCTGCTGTATAGAAAACGAAATGATAATTGGAATAAAGAATCTTTGCATATATATGAAGTATATGCAGATGATGTACCGTGGAGCTCAGCCTTGGAAACAGATATTTATATGCAGTTCAAAAAAGATGCAGGTGCCATGCAGCTGCTTCTGGGAAAGGAATGAAGGAAATGAAGGATTTCAGTTGCTATTCTCCCGTGGAATTGGTGATGGAAAAACATGCTCAGAGAAGAGTAGGGGAATATATAAAAAAATATGGAGGTCATAAGGTACTGATTCATCATGATGATGCCATACATATTACGGGTATATATGAAGAAGTGCTCCAGTCTATCAGAGCTGCCGGATTGGATTTTATCGAAGCAGGAGGTGTTGTTCCAAATCCTAAATTATCATTGGTAAATGATATAATTGAAATATGTAGAAATGAACAGATAGATTTTATACTGGCAGTTGGAGGCGGAAGCGTAATAGATTCTTCAAAAGCAATCGCCATGGGCTGCGTAAATAATCAGAAGGTTGAAGATATCATATTTCATGACAAACCGGTAAAGGGAGCATTGCCTATAGGTACCATTGTGACATTAGCAGGCACTGCTTCAGAGATATCAGGATGTTGTGTGATAACAAGGGATTCAGATCTTAAAAAAAGGGATTTTTCAGATTCATGTCTTTACCCGAAATTTTCTTTATTAAATCCTCTCTTAACGAAAACGCTCTCTCCATATCAGACCGCATGCGGTATTGCTGATACACTTTCTCATTACCTTGAACAGTATTTTACAGTTGATCAGTGTTCCGATATGACTGATTGTCTACTGGAAGCCGGTATGAAAAATATAATGAGGTATGGAAGAAAAACAATACAGGAGCCTGATAATTATAATAACCGGTCGGAAGTCATGTGGAGTGCAACCATGGCGCAGCATCCGATCATGGAGACAGGAAGACAGGCGGACTGGTCGAGCCATTTTATATCCTATGATCTTACTGTATTCTATCACCTGCCGCATGGTGCCGCTTTGGCAGTTGTGTTGCCTGCGTGGATGAAGTATGTTCTACCTCAGGCAGAAGCCCGGTTCGCAAGACTTGGAAAAGCAATCTTCCTTATTTCTGACAATACACCTTCCAGACAGGCTGCAGATATGTGTATTGAGAATTTAGAGGCCTTCTTTCATGATATAGGTTTAAAAACGAAGCTGTCTGAACTCAATATCGAAAATGACAAATTTCATGAAATGGCAGTGAGATCTGTTGATCAGCCGGCATTTGTTACTGCGAAACCTGGAGTCCTGGGGGAATTTGTACCTCTTAATGCTGAGGATGTAGAGAAAATATATCATTTGGCATATGATTCTTCAAAATAATCATAAGATGAGAGCTCATATACTATTTGAATAAATAGGCTCTGAGCTCTTCTTTTCTTTTTTATTAAGACTTTGAATTATCGTTCACTAAATTTATCCTATATTCCTATAGATGAAATATAGTCGTTTTCTATAAAATAACGTATATAACAAGTGAAATCAAGAATTTATGTCTCTTTTGTTTATAATTATATTGTCAAGATGCGAGGAGAACATATAAATTTCGTATAACAGCCCATAAGCTTCATAATGAGAATTTTTACAAAGGCAAGAATTTTGACTGAGAAATCCTTTGTAGCTGTAGTATAATATGAAAAAGAAAGCAAAGAGGACATACTGATGGATGAATTTATCAATCTTACGGAAGAAAATCTTGAAGAAGAGCATTTATGCTGCATCATACGAAGCAGAAAGTCCCATGCAGGAATTACTGCAAAGAAGGACTGGCTTTCCAAGCGTTTAAAGGAAGGTCATGTTTTTAGAAAGCTGCAGGTTAAGGGAACGGTATTTATTGAATATGCACCCTTGGAAACAGCCTGGGTTCCTGTAACCGGGCATAATTATTATTACATTTACTGTTTATGGGTATCTGGCGAATGGAAGGGGAAGGGCTATGGAAAAAAGCTGATGGAATACTGCATTGCTGATGCCAAAGCAAAGGGAAAGTCCGGCATCTGTCTGCTTGGAGCGAAAAAACAGAAGGCATGGCTTACAGACCAGACCTTCGCAAAGCAATTCGGCTTTCAGAAGGTGGATGAAACTGACAGCGGCTATGAGCTGCTGGCGCTTTCCTTTGATGGCACACTGCCGGGCTTTGCCGCATCTGTAAAGGAGCAGCACATAGAAAATCAGGAGCTGACAATTTACTATGATATGCAATGTCCCTATGTTTTAAAAAATATAGATATCATAAAACAGTATTGTGAAGAAAAGGCTGTTCCTGTAACCTTTCATTGCGTAGATACGCTGGAAAAGGCAAAAGAGCTGCCCTGCGTCTTTAATAACTGGGCCGTATGCTATAAGGGTAAATTTGAAACCGTCAATTTGCTGCTGGATGTGAACAGCCTGCAACGGATATTGAAAAAATAACCGCATACAAAACAAATGTGAAATGCTATAACAAAATGAATATGCTGCATACGCATAAGCACAGTATCCGTGATAGGTAGCTGTGCTTTTATGTTTTAAGCCCTTTGCTGATAAACTGATTCATAATATGATAGTGGCATATAAAATGCTGGTATTAAAAAACATCTGTTATTTCATACAGTGACAAGCAGCTGAGAAAATTTACCAGATTATTAAAGATGGTGGGAAAAATATGATAAATCCTGCTTATGTATACTTTTAAAATGGAAAAAGCATATCATTTTCTTATTCTGAATCTTTAAATTCATATGATATTATACAGTTTTTCAGTTTCTGTTTTAAAACAGCTTTTAGAAATTACAAGTCTAAATGGAAGTGTTTACATATAGTAATTACATCAGATTTCTGCTATGATTAGAATAGAAAAAAAGAAGGTGCGTATGTGGAGAAAAAAATCAAAAGACTGCCATCACCGTTTTCATATTATATAACCGGTGTGTTTGTTTTAATCTATGCCATTCTATTCCCTTTCTATCGCTGGCTGGATTATGGTATCTGCTTGTTATGTGCAGCCGCTGTATATTTGCTTTGCAGAAAAATTCTGCCAGCAGAGGAGATTGAAGAAGCTCAGATCAGTGACCTGCACAGTATGGATGAATATTGTAATATGATATTGCAGGATATGGAGACTTATATGAAACAGCTGAATGATTTCCTGCCGCAGCTTGAAAAAGCAGAGTTGCAGAAAAATATTCAGCATATTCTGGAGGTATCGGATGATATTCGCAATGTCCTTGTGAAGGATCCGCAAAAAAGCAGAAGAATGCGGAAGTTTGTTAATATTTCCTATCCCTCACTGCTGGAGATTTTAAAAGCATATGACGAACTGGAAAATGAACATAAGAATATCTCTGCCTTTCAAAGCAGTATGGATAAGGTGGAACAGCAGGTTATGCAGTTTGTGAAGCTGTTTGAGGATCAGTATGCGGGTTTATTTGAAGATAAAATCAGGGAATTGGATACAGAGCTGGCAGTTATCGAACAAATGGTTATAAAACCTGAAGGAGGTCATAAAGATGAGTGAGCATATACCGGAGCTGATACTGGAGATGCCTGAGAAAGAGAAAAAAACGGAGCTTGTCCAGGCATATAGTGATGAGTTATCAAAGCTGAGTGAACAGGAGCAGGAGACAGTAAAGCAGTTTTCCCAGCAAATCGATCTGACACAGACTTCTGTCATTTTGCGCTATGGGGCAAAGGCACAGGAAAAGGTTGCGGCATTTAGTGAGGGTACACTGGAAAAGGTGCGTACCAAGGATCTTGGAGATGCCGGAAGAGCAATTACAGACCTTGTGGTGGAGCTGAAGGGCTTTGATATTGACCATGAAGAAAAGGGTCTGATGAAGTTTTTTAAGAAACAGGGAAATAAGCTGACGGCCATAAAAGCTGCCTACGATAGGGCTGAGGTGAATGTAGATAAAATCTGCAATGTTCTGGAGCAGCATCAGATGCAGCTGTTGAAGGACATTCACACGATGGATGATCTATATAAGCTGAATGAAGATTACTATAAGGAATTGACCATGTATATTCTTGCAGGAAAAATCAAGCTGGAAGAAGCGAAAAATGAAATCTATCCGCATATGAAAGCTGAGGCCGAAGCCAGCGGTGACCCACAGGAGGCACAGAAGGTCAGTGATTATGCATCCTTCATCGCCCGCTTTGAAAAGCGCCTGCATGATTTAGAGCTTACCAGAATGGTATCCTTGCAGAGTGCACCGCAAATCCGTATGATTCAGAATAACGATCTTCTCATGAGCGAGAAGATTGAGAGTACATTAAATAATACGATTCCGTTATGGAAAAGTCAGATGGTGCTTGCCATGGGGGCAGAGCATACCAGACAGGCGATGCAAGCTCAGCGGAGTGTAACGGATATGACGAATGAGCTGCTTACAAAAAATGCGGAGGCTCTAAAAATGAGTACCATTGAGACAGCAAAGGAATCCGAACGCGGCATCGTCGATCTGGAAACCCTGCAGAAAACCAATAAGTCGCTTATTGAAACGCTGGATGAGGTTACACGTATTCAGGATGAGGGCAGAGAAAAACGGGCAGCGGCAGAGATTGAGCTGGCCAAGCTGGAGCATGATCTGAAAGACAGATTACTGAACGCGAAGGGTTCCTGATGAAGGTATTAAAGAATAGAAATACTGCTGTATGTGTGATGATAATCTGTGTCCTGGCGGCAATTCTGATAGGAGGCTGGCGAGGTACCTCTGTGGAATACCACAAACTGCAAAAGGCTTTTTCAGAAGGGGAGGATGCCCCAAAGCAATATCTGGATACGATGCTTGTCCGGTTTGATTATCTTATAAAAACTGCAGATCAGTATAGTATTCAGACAAAAAATGAAAAATCTCTTTACAGCCAGTTAAAGAATACTATAACAGCAGAAGCGGTTTTGCAGCTAAATGACATGGAAGATAAGCTGTATACAAGCCTGAAGCAGCAGACGCTGAAGAAAGAGGATGCCTCATATTTAGAAAGAGATCATACGATGTTTTTATCCGCGGCAGCTTCACTCACCCATTTAGACTATAATCAAAAAGCGAAGGAATATAATTCAGAAAAGAAGAAATTTCCTGCATCGCTTTTCTGCTCAATATTCGGGTTTAAAGAAGCGCTGGTATTTGCATAAAGAGCAGGATGAAACAAGCTAAAAATATGAAATTATCGTAGCTTACCTCTATAGGTAGTATCCATATGGAGGTATAAAGCAGGAAGGAGAACATATGAAAAAAATGAAACGTGCCGCAATGCTGCTGGGCTGTCTTTGCATGCTGTGCTTTACTGCATTGCACATAGCGGCAGCTGATGTACCTGATCCAACTGAGGATTTTTATGTAAACGATTATGCCAGTATGTTAGATACGGCAGCGAAGGATCATATTATTTCGATAAATAATAAGCTTTACAGAGATTATGACGTTCAGCTTGTTGTAGTTACCGTTGAGGATTTGAATGGTGAAGAACTGGAAACCTATGCGCATGATGTATTCAATGCATGGGGGATTGGTTCTGATAAAACAAACCGGGGAATACTGCTGGTGCTTGCAAAGCGTGAGGACGATTACTGGATTACACAGGGAAAAGGGTTGGAAAAGCTCCTGCCTTCCGATATGCTTGGTGATTTGCTGAATGAAAATCTGGAAGCGGATTTCGCTAAGAAGGATTACAGTGCCGGGGTAACCAAAACGGTTGATGCACTTGAAAAGAAGATAACCAGCGTAGTACCTAAGGTAAAAAGTAATAAGGAAGAAGAAAAGGGCAGTACAACAACTGCTGCTACAACGGCTACGGAAGAAAATGATGTGAGTATATTTGATGCTGTTATCGTAATTTTGGTTATTGGCGGCGGTATCTTTGGTTATAAGAGTTATCGCAAAAAGCATCCAAAACAGCCAAGACAGCCGAAAGAGTCTAGAATCGTAAGAGAACCGAGAGAACGTACAAGACGGTATGATGATTATTATTTTACGGATGAGCGTTATTATAATGATCCAAGATATTATAATGATCCTTTATTCTATAATGATCCAAGATATTACCATCACCGTCACCTCTATCATCACCACCATCATGACGATCACCATCACCATGATGAGCACTATCATGACCGGGATGACCGCTATCACGAAAGCCGTTATCAGGAACGCCGTACAACCTCAACATCACGGCCTTCCAGCTCCAACCCATCTCCTGCGCCAAACCGCGGACAGGGTGGCTCCACTAATGGCGGAGGTGCCGGCAGACGGAAAAAATAAAGCTGTATCTCACTGCAGTATGAATATGATTCACAACGGATACCATGATCGGATACAGGTATCCGTTTTCTGTATATATCAGTTTTGCTTATAAAGGCATATGTTCAGCTATTGCAGTTATATATAGGCTATCTCAGAAGATGGATTGCAGGTGGTTTTTTATGAAATTGTGCTGGTATTTAAAATTTAATGAGGTTATTGAACAGGAAAGAGCAGACGGTTGGTCTGCTCTTTGCGGTTTGTTTAAAGGGTGAGTGGAAAGCTCCTGCTTTTTACGTATATGATTTTGAATATTCCTGTTTGTAATACATATTGTAATAAACTACTGTGATAGTGTAATGAGAATAAGGACGGTAATCTGGTATTTACTGACCGATATATTCAATGATAGTCCTTGTAATAATCAATAGGGGTATCCGCGAATACACTGTCATACCGCTGACCTTCATAATCTGTTCGGAGTGGCCGTATATCGTGATATCGGAAAACTTCTCCAGCTCACAGGGGGATTTACAGCAGCAGGTGATTACCTTTGCCCCCTTCATTCTGGCGGCTCTTGCACTTCTTGCAAGCTCCGGTGTGGAGTTGCGGATGGATAATATAAAAGCAATGTCGTCTTTTGTGACAATGCGCTCCGTATTCTCCATCCATTTTACATCCTTAACGATAATGGCGTTATATCCCAGCAACTGCAGATACATCTGAAATTCCTCGGCAATCAATGCGGTAAAGCCTCTGGAGAATATGAAAATACGCTTTGCCTTCCGTATGTATTCAATAGTCTGCAGCATCGCTACCGGACTGATATTATCAATGGTTTTCGTGCTTTCGCGATAGGATTTTGCGAGTATATTGTTCACGCCATAGCTGGACTCATGATGCTCCTTCATCTGCTCCTGCTGTGAGATGGCATAGCGCAGCTGGGAGATTCCCTGATAGCCGCATTTTTGAATAGCGCGGGAAACAGTGGACTGCGATGTGAAGGTTTTCTCTGCAATATTGGTAATACTCATATAGGGAATCTTTTCTTCATTCTGATTTAAAAACTGTATGACACCCTTTTCCGCTTCAGACAGCTTTTCATATATACCTTTATCAATTTGTATAAACATATACTTACCTCCTCGTGTTTTTTCTCTTTCATTGTACCATGAATGGACATTCATGAATTTTACTATTTTTCAAAATTTCAGAATGTGTTTTCAGCGTGAAAGCGCTGTATTTTTTATATAATCAAGTATAATGTGCTTGTAAATCAAAACGTACGTATATTTTGATATTATGATATTCGGACATTTCAGAAAGTTAACGCTGAGATGCGGCTGATTTCCACAAAAAGGAGGAATGCAAGTTCTACTTTTTACGAAACGGGTTATTAAAGGAGGAAATTATGTATACAACATTAAAAGAGGTGCTGCAGGAGGCAGATGCGTTGAATATGGCGGTAGGTGCGTTTAATACGCATAACCTTGAGATGCTGCCAGCCATTATCAAAGCAGCCGTAAAGCAAAAAACACCGGTCATTATCCAGACAAGCTGTGGAACCGCAAATTATGTGGGTCACAGAAATCTGGTTGCTGTCTGCCGCTCCATGGCAGAGGAATACGGAGTGAATGTCGTTCTCCATCTGGATCATGCTAAAGACTATGATGAGATACGCAAGGCAATCGATGCCGGGTACAGCTCCGTTATGTTTGACGGCTCTTCACTTACGCTGAAGGAAAACATACTCGGTACAAAGCGGGTAGTCGATTATGCCAGAGCACATAATGTCAGCGTTGAGGCAGAGCTTGGAACAGTGGGAGGAACTGAGGACGGTATCGCCGTGAGCCAGGAGGATGTCCGTTATACAGATCCTGCAGATGCTGTTGAATTTGTAAAGCAGACAGGAATTGATGCATTGGCGGTGGCCATCGGGACGAACCACGGCCAGTACAAATCGAAAACAAATATCAATTTTGAACGCCTGAAGGAGCTGCAGGAGGTGGTTGATATACCTCTTGTTATTCATGGTGGAACTGGAGTCAAGGAGGAGGATGTGAAGCGCGTCATTGATTTGGGAATCCGTAAATTCAATGTCGGAACCGAGCTGCTGGTAGGCTGGAATCGCAAATCAAAGGAATGCTATGACGAGCATCGTGAAAACATATCCAATCGTGATAATGTAGTACCGTGTCTGGATACGATAACAGAAATCGTTGAGCGCAAGATTCATTTGTTTAAAAATATTGAGGATGGAAGATAGCTTATGAAAGCAGGATATTATATCGGGGATTATGGCTACGAGGTACGCGATATTCCCGATCGTAAGCCGGAAGCGGATGAAGTGAAAATACGTGTCGCATGGTGTGGATTATGCGGAACGGATATTCATAAGTTTCAGGGGAAAAACGGCGCAAGTGTTGTTGTACCGCCGATTATATTAGGACATGAGTGCTCTGGTATCGTGACAGAGGTAGGGCCGGATTGCAAATATTTTCAACCGGGTGACCGCGTTGCCTGTGATCCGAGCTGGGGATGCGGTAAATGCATCTGGTGCCAGCAGGGACTGCCAAACTTTTGCCTGGAGCGCCATGGAGTAGCCAAGGGATTTGCACAGTATGTATATCCGCCGGAAAAGAATGTGTACCATATCGCAGATACACTGGATCTGGAAGCGGCAGCCTTTACAGAACCGCTATCCTGTGCAATCCACGGAATGGATTTGATTCAGATACAAAGCGGAAAGACAGTTGCTATGTATGGTATGGGAGCAATCGGTTCCCTGATGCTGCAGCTGATTCGATTAACAGGCGCTGCAAAGATTATCGTGATCGAACGGGAGGCTGAAAAACGAAAGCTTGCTCTTCAGCTGGGCGCCACAATGGCCCTCAGTGATCAGGAAATTGAGGATGTTGCAAAACAGGAAAACATTGATTATGTTATCGAATGTATCGGCTTGAAGTCCACGATGGAACAGGCGATCCGCATTGCGGGTAAGCATGCGAAGGTGCTGCTGTTTGGTCTGGGTGATCCAAAGCAGCCAATCAGCTTTAATCAGTTTGAGGCCTATACAAAGGAGCTCAGTATTTATACGTCATATTTGAATCCGCTGTGCAGTGAGCGTGCCGTGCATCTGCTGGAAAGCGGACAGATCAATACAAATAAAATAATAAGTGCAAGGCTTACGTTAGAGGAAATGGGAGAGGAATTAAAGACCCTGCGTTATGCGAAAAAAGGGAAGGTCTTGGTTTCCGTAAGCGGTGAGCACTAACAGGAGGAAATAGTTATGGTGTTATCAGCAATTTTAGTTGCATTATTAGCCACAATGGGGCAGTGGTGGTTCTTCGGCCCTGTCACAAAATGTCTTGTTTATCCATTGACCACAGGTACTCTGGTTGGTCTGTTCATGGGGGATCCGATGACAGGTATGCTGGCGGGGGCCAACATTCAGTTGATTTATCTGGGATGGATTTCCGCTGGAGGAACCATGCCAAGCAATACCATCGTAGCCGGTATCTTCGGTACAGCGATGACAATTTTATCCGGTGCTGATCCAACGATGGCAGTTACCTTTGCTATTCCGTTCAGTATGTTTGGTTTATTATTAAATCAGGTTTATATGACCGTTAATGCCGCATGGATTCATCAGGCTGACAAGCTGCTGGATAAAGGAAATCTGCGCGGTGTACGTTTTATGAACTTCGTGCCTTCCTTCTGTATGGCACTTGTCCTGTATGGTATTCCTGCCTTCCTTCTTGTAGTATCCGGCAGCGGCTGGGCTACGGATCTGATCAATGCCGTACCGGAAAGCGTCATCAGTGCATTGCAGGTTGTCGGCGGTATTATGCCAGCCTTAGGTATCGCAATGCTGTTAAACTACCTTGGTAAGAAAAAGCTGATTCCATGGTTCTTTGGCGGCTTCTTCCTGACGGTATATTCCGGGCTGGGACTGACTGCAATATCAATCTTCTCCGCGATCATTGCACTTGTTATGTATCTCAACAGCAACACTGCACAGAAGCAGACAGAAACAAAGAAGGTAAAACGCCTTTCCCTGAACAAAAAGGCAGAAACAATCGAGGTTTCCAAGCCTGTAGAGGATACATCTGCTCATTCTGTGGAATTACCGGAATATACAAAGAAGCTTTCCAAGAAAACACTGGTTAAGACATGGTTATGGACAACAAGTACCGAAGCCTGCTACAACTATGAGCGTTTACAGGCACTGGGTGCTGCGAATCTGATGCTGACACCGATTCGTGAATTGTATGATACAAATGAGGAACGGGTAAAAGAGCTAAGAAAATATATGGTGTTCTATAATTCTGAAGTATTCACCGTAGGGCCAATCATCAATGGTATTGCCTGCTCCATGGAGGAAGCACATGCAAATGGTGAAAATATTACAGAAAAGGATATCAATGCTGTACGTACTGGACTGATGGGGCCTGTTGCCGGAATCGGTGATACGGTCATGCAGGGAATTTTATTCCCAATTCTGTTTGGTATCGGCTGCTCCATGGCGCTGGATGGAAGCTATTTGGGACCAATTCTGTCCTTTGCAATCTTTGAAATTCTGATCTTCGGCTGTGGTTATTTCATGTTCATGACCGGCTATAAGCAGGGTAAAACATCTTTATTGAAAATTTTAAAGAATGGTACGATTGACCGCATTATCAATTCCTTCAGTATCGTAGGTCTGATGGTTGTCGGCTCTATGGCTGCCACCAGAGTAACTGTAAATACACCGCTTGCTATTAAGGTTGGTGAGGGTACAACTGCTATTCAAAGCGTATTGGATTCTCTTGCTCCCGGCTTGATTCCACTGGGAATCACATTGCTTGTATGGTGGATGCTGAAAAAGAAAATCAATACAGTATGGATCATTATCGCAATATTCCTGGTAGGTATCGCAGGCTACTATACCGGTATCCTGGGATATGTAGGATAGAAAGTAAAAGAGGACAGCTATGGTAAATATCATTTTGATCAGTCACGGCGCCTTCTGTGAAGGCTTGCTTGCCAGCCTGCAAATGATTGCAGGTGGAGATTACGGAGTGAGGGCAGTTCCCCTCATTCCGGGAGAAGCTCCAGAAGCCTATCGTGAAAAGCTTGCTGCAGTTTTAAAAGAAAGCAGCGATAACAGCGGCTCAGGAACCATCATTCTGTCTGATATTGCAGGTGGTACACCTTTCCAAAGTGCCGCGTATCTTTCAAAGGACTTTAAACTCGGGCTTGTTTCCGGTATGAATATGCCGATGCTGCTTACGCTGGCATTGGAGCGCAGTGAGGAGACAACGCTGGAGGAGCTTGCAGAGAAAGCAGGCATATCGAGTACTGTTGGCGTAAAGGCAACGGTATTCAAGAAAGGAGAGAAAAAACAACGTGCAAAACTTAGTATTAACAAGAATTGATGACCGCCTGATTCACGGACAGGTGATGACTGCCTGGATCAAAAATAAAAAAGCGGATCAGGTTGTCATCGTGGATGATGGTACAGCGAATGATGAGTATATGATTGAGGTGCTGGAGATGGCAATACCGGAAGAAATCGCAATCGGTATTTTCACTAAGGAAGAAGGCGTGCAGTTTTTTGAACAGGGTCTGGATGCGCCAACCATTTTGCTGGTAAAGGGGCCGGAAGCCTTGAATTATCTGGTGGATCATGGAATCGCTATTGATGAAGTCGATGTCGGAGGCATGGGTGCCAGGTCTGATCGAAGTGTATTGTATAAGAATATCTCAACAAGTCCAAAAGAAAATGAGGCGTTCTCTGCACTGCTAAAGAAGAATGTTAATGTCTTCATTCAGGTAATGCCGCAGGATAAACCGGTGAGTGTGCAGGAATATTTGAAATAAAAGAGAGTGATGGTGGATAGATATGAATACGGAACGTATGGATGGAAAAGTAATTGTCATTACGGGAGCAGGCAGTGGTATGGGAGCTGCCATGGCGAAGGACTTTGCGGCAAGAGGTGCCGGCATTGCTATTCTTGATCTGGATGAAGCAAGAGGTATGGCAGTCGCAGAGAGCATTCAAAGCGCAAACGGAAAAGCCGTTTATAAAAAAACAGATGTTACAGACAAGCGGGCAGTACAAAAAGCTGCGGATGAGGTAGAACAGGAGCTTGGAAATATCACCTCCTGGATCAACTCCGCAGGCGTGAGCAAAATGGTACCGTTTTTAAAAAGCAGTGAGGAGCTGTGGAATCTGACCATCAATGTCAATCTGAAAGCAACCTTCTTATGCTGTCAGGTCGCAATAGAAAAAATGCTGAAGCACAAAGGAGGAACCATTCTGAATATGTCTTCTCTTTCCGGTAAAAAGGCAAGCGCATGGCAGACGATTTACTGTGCCAGCAAATTTGGTGTACAGGGGCTGACGCAATCCATTGCAAAGGAATTCGCAGACCAAAATATTCGTGTAAATTCCATTTGCCCTGGTATCGTATATACAGAAATGTGGGAAAAGCTGAAATATGAATATGCACAGAAAAAGAATATCGATCCGGAAGAGGTCATGCCGTATTTCAAGAAGAATATTCCTATGCACCGTCTGGTGGATTTACAGGATGTTATCAATGCAGCGGTATTCCTGTTAACGGATAATTCCGGATATCTGACAGGACAATCCATCAATCTTACCGGTGGAGAATGGATGGATTAAGAGGGAAGTAAGGAGGCTTTGATTATGGGTGCATTGGATTTCAGCGGCAGACAGCAGCTGTATTATCAGCTGTATAACATTCTGTTTCAGGATATTATCAGCGGAAGGTATCAGGTGGGCTCTCTTATACCGGCAGAGAGTGAACTGATGAAAACTTATCAGGTATCACGGGCGACAGCCAGAAAGGCGATGGAAATGCTTGCCAATGATGGATTGGTTCATAAAAAGCGCGGTTATGGAACCTTTGTCATTTCCGCACAGCCAAATACATCACCGCAGCGTGTCGTCCGTTATACCAGAAAGAACAGAGTGGATCATGTCATCGCAGTGAAGCGGATGATCAATCAAAAGGTTATGAAGGTGCCTGCTGATATCGCGGAGTGTCTACAGCTGTCTGATGATTGTGAGGTTATTCGGATAAAGCGTGTCCGTTATGCAGGAGAGGAGCCGTTTTATCTGGAAATCAATTATTTCGAGCAGTCCTTTGTGCCGGAAGTCATGGAACATGATTTTTCAAAAGAGTCTCTGCGTGTATTTCTTTCCAATGCTTATCAGATACAATGGTCTTTTGCCAAACAGAAAATATATTCCATTTTGGCAGATGAAGAAATGGCTACGTTGCTTCACATAGCTGTCGGCAGTCCTCTGCTTTATATCCGACGTGTATCCTTTGATAAGGATAACCATCCAAGGGAGTGCGTCTGTACGTATTATCGTGCAGATACCTACCATCTGGAGATAGAGCTTGCCATATAACAGGAGGTTTGATTATGTTACAGACACTGATTTTACTTGCCGGCTATCCCGGTACCGGTAAAAGCTATCTGGCAAAGCTGTTAATGAAGCGCTTTAGCGGCTTTGAAATGTTATCCCCGGATGAAATCAAGGAAGAATTTTGGGATGCCTACGGATTTCGCAATGAGCAGGAAAAGGAAGAACTGATTCAAAAGAGCTGGATGGAATATTATCAGCGAATGGAATGGAAGCTAGCACAGGGAATCAGTCTGCTCAGTGATTATCCCTTCAGCCATAAGCAGCATGACCAGCTACAGGCCGTATGTGAACGGCATCATGTGCAGATTATAACGATTCGTATGATTGCTGATCTGGATGTGCTGTTTGAACGTCAGAAAAAAAGGGATTTGGATGCTTCCCGGCATCTCGGGCATATTTTAAAGGCATATCATAAGGGGATTCAGCTAAAACATCATGAGGATGCGGATAATCTGCTGGATTATGATGAATTCATACAGCGCTGTACCTGCAGGGGATATGGAACCTTTGCCTTGGGAACTACCATGCAGCTGGATGTGACAGATTTTTCCATAGTCCCATACGATGAGCTTATGAATAAAATCGAAGAATTATTGCAATAACAAATCCTTGCATTACTGCACAATATAAAGATAATAAGGAACACTGATAAAAAGAATTTAGAAATGATTTCTTTAAAATCAGTGTTTTTCTTTTAAGCTATTGAATAATTTATATGGGGATATACATAGCTATAAAATTCTATCGCTTTTTTCGGGCTCTTTTCTCGATACCCGTACATGAAAATCGTGAAATGCAAAGCAGTCAAGTTCATTCTATTTTATCAATCCTGCTGTATCTTATCTTCTTCCCTAAACTTTGCCTAGGAAAGAACTCTTATCAAATATCCTTATTTCATAAGAGATAAAGGCATAACAATTACACCTTTGCCATATCCTATTTATGTTTGCACTGTAATTTGTAATAATTAAATGGAATTGTTTGTTTTTCAAAATAATATGTTTGACAATCAAATTATCTCATGGTAATATTTTCTCTGCGTGTCATGAGACACAAGGAGGAAGTATGAGTACGAAGGCAAAAAAGATTGTAAAATTTACTGGAATATCTGTTGTTACAGTTTTGCTTATTCTGGTGCTTGGCCTATATGCCATGTTCCACAATGAAGTATCGACAATAAATTCTATCAATAAACTAAACGACTATCCATTATATCAGATGGAATACAAGGGGGATTACGGCTTTGACAGTTTCCTGGAAACAGGCGCAAGCAATGATAAGGAGCTGGTCGATTTTGTAGTGAAAAGACTATTGAAGGGACTGCCGATTGAAATCAAGATTCCAAGTCTTGGCTGCTCTACCTTCAGTGCAGAAAATGAAAACGGGGATCGTATTTTCGGAAGAAATTTTGATTTGACCTATTCTCCTGGAATGATGGTAAAAACTACACCGGATAACGGATATGCTTCCATATCTATGGTGAATCTGGCATTTCTGGGATATGGTAAGGATAAACTGCCGGATAGCTTTACAAAAAGCATTACAGCCCTGGCTGCACCATATGCACCCTTGGACGGTATCAATGAAAAGGGACTGACAGTCGGTGTGCTTCTGATTCCAACAGAGGAAACCAACCAGCAGACAGACAAGGTGGATATTACTACGACAACAGCAATCCGCATGATGCTGGATAAATGTGCTACTGTGGAAGAAGCGGTTACCATGCTGAAACAGTATGATATGCATTCCAGCGCAAATAGCTGTTATCATTTCCATATTGCAGACGCTAGTGGAAATTCCGTTGTAGTTGAGTATATTAACAATGAAATGAAGCTTGTAGAACCAAAGGACAGCTATCAGGCCGCAACGAACTTTCTGTTAACACCTGGTGATTATGACTTTGGGAAGGGACAGGACCGTTATGAGACATTGATGACAACGTTAAAGAAAAACAAGGGAGTTATATCCAATAAGGAAGCAATGAATTTATTGAAGGCTGTTTCACAGAAGGAGCATAAGACAGAAAGTGGAAGACTGAGCTCTACGCAATGGTCAGTTGTATATGACACAAAAGAGCTGAGTGCGACAATTTCTATGGGAATGGATTATTCCAAAACATATAAAATCAGTTTGAATGATAAATAATGGAATGGCAGAAATCAGAAGTATGGTTTCTGCTTTCATTTTACGGTATAGGAAAGCTTTTTGAAAAAACATTAGGATTATGAGTGAGAAGTTTAAAAAATTGGAAGTAGGCTGCAAACGTTTGGTGTTTGGATATCATATATGCAGTTGATTTCCAAACTGTTGGTTATTTCTCTGCAACTGTTAGACACCATATATAAAGTAAAGGAAATGATCCTGTTGGTGATAATGAGAAGGATATGATCAGGCAATATTTATTTTACAGAATACGAATGGAAATATTTGAAAGGTGAGTCTGTACAATTATATTTTTATAAGACATTGTTATCCTATATCTGCCTATCATGGAGTATGGCACTAGGATAGCATTAATGATATCAAATAAATAGATTTAAGCTGGCAGTTAAAACGATAATATTCACCCATGAAAATATACGAAAAAGATAAAGCACATTCCCATGGAAAGATTACACAGAAACGAAATAAGGAGCTCCCATACATTGTTAACTCAATAACAGTACAGGAAAGCTCCTTTTATTCATATATTAACTGATTAGAAAATACCTTATATGGAAATTCCATTTATCCAGCCTGTAATCATCTTTTTTAACATAATAGCGCATTAAAATGTATAAAAACGAATATGAAAATGAAATACCTTATTCATCCAGATAAGACAACAGCTGCCGGACAAACTCTGTCTGCGGCTGTCTTTTTACAACATCCGGTGTATCAAACTGCTCGATGCTTCCATCCTTCATAATCATGACGCGTGTCCCAAGACGAAGGGCTTCACGGATGTCATGCGTGATAAAGAAAATCGTGATATGCAATGCGTGATAGATTCTGAGAATTTCATCCTGCAGGGAATGACGGGTAATTTCATCCACCGCACCAAACGGCTCATCCATTAACAGAATTTTAGGATGTGAAGCAAGTGCACGGGCAATACCAACACGCTGCTTCTGTCCTCCGCTTAATTCATCCGGATATCGGTTAAGCAGTTGTTCCTCCAGCTGCATGATATCCATCATTTCCTTCACACGTTCCTGAATCAGAGAGGAGTCCTGCTTTGTAAGGGATAGTACATAGCCGATATTTTCTGCGATTGTCATATGAGGAAACAGGCCGATGCTTTGAATGACATAACCGATCTTGCGGCGCAGTTCATTCTGATCCACCTTGCGGATATCCTTATCCTGAACATAAATTTCACCTTTATCCGGTATCAGAAGTCCATTGATCAGCTTTAATACAGTAGTCTTACCGCTTCCGCTTCCACCGATGACGCTGATAAATTCTCCATCCTGAATCTCCATGCTGAAATCACGAAGGACGGTATGCTCACCATAGGAGTGAGAAACATGCTCCATTCTTATGCTGCTCATTGCGTCACCTCCAGAAGATGCTTCTTCACAAGGAAATCCCGTGCTATATCTGCTTCATTTCTACCCTTTGTTTCTACCTCGTTATTCATCTCCGCCATTTCCTTTTCACTGATTTGACCGTTCAACAGCTCCAAAACACTGCGCAGCTGCGGATATGCGGACAGGGTTTCCTCGCGTACGATTGTTCCTGCATAGTATTTTTCAAAATAATTGTTTTCATCCTGTAATACGACAATATTTGGATCACTGATTCTTCCATCCGTCGTGAATACCAGAATCGTATCAACTTCTCCTTTTAACAAGGCATCATATTTCAGACCGATATCGAGATCAATGCTTTTCTTGAAATGAAAATCATTTGCCTTAACCATAGCATCATAACCGTCATCACGCTCGTAATAATCATACTCTGCACCAAAGGATAAACGGCTGGATACACTTGCCAGATCAGCATAGGTTTTCAAATGATAACGCTGTGCTGTTTCCTTAGTAACCGCAATTCCATAGGTATTGTTAAAGCCATACAGTCCTGTCCACTCTAGGTTATAGTTTTCCTTATATTCTTTTACCAGCTCTTTATATAAGATATCATGCTGGGGAATTTCCTTTTTCTTTAATACAAAGCTCCAGGAGGTGCCGGTATATTCCGGATACATATCAAAATCACCCTTTACGATAGCCGGATGAATGTTACTGGTACCGCCGCCTACCCCTTTGGTTATTTCAACCTGAAGGTCTGTACGATCCTCGATTAACTGCTTCAGCATCTCACCAATGATGAATTCCTCTGTCATCGGCTTTGTGGCAATATGTATGGTATCCTGTTTGGAGGGTATAGCAAGCATGCTTGTACAGCCTGCTATCAGAACGCACAAAAGCAGGATGGCAACGCTGCGCTTTTGCTTCCTGGAGGCCTTTCGTTTTGTGAAAAAGCTTTCCAGTATATTCATTAGTATATCAAATACAAAGGCTAGCACTGCAACAGCAAGACTTCCTGCCAGCGTCATTGTCAGATTGTTTGTCGTGATACCGCGATAAATCGCAACACCAAGTCCGCCTGCTCCGATAAAGGAAGCAATACCGGCCAGAGCAATCGTCATGACAACCATATTTTTAAAACCGGATAAAATAACCGGCATGGCAAGAGGCAGCTTGATTTTCCATAAAATCTGAGAGCGTGTGCTCCCCATGCCGCGTGCTGCTTCCAAAACATCCTCCGCAACACCCGTAATACCGGTATAGGTACTTCGGATAATCGGAAGAAGTGCATAGATGCTCAGGGCAATAATGGCACTTGTGTTACCGATACCTGTCACAGGAATTAAAAAGCCAAGCATGGAAATGGAAGGAATCGTATAGAGAAAACTAATAATTCCCAGTGTCAGTGAGGATGCTTTGCGTTTCTCTGAAATGAGGATACCGATGCTGACGCCGACAATTGTGGCAAATACAATGGCAATAGCAGAAATCTGCAGATGCTCATAAATCAGCGGAAGTAAAAAATCCCAACGCTGCACTATAAAATCAAAAAGCTCCTGTATCATACGATTTCCTCCCCGAATGCATATACATCCTTTTATGTTTGTTACATTGTAACTTTATTGTGCTAATCCTGCAAGGAATTCGTCTACAAACTTTGAAGCAACCGCGCCGTCACTTACTGCAGTGACAATTTGCCGCAGCGGTTTTTCCCTTACATCTCCAATGGCAAATACACCGGGTATATTTGTACGCGTCGTTTCATCGGCAACGATATAGCCTGCCTTGTTCAGCATTAGCTGCTCCTGAAAGATTGCGGTATCCGGTATCCGTCCGATTGCCACAAACAAGCCCTGTGCATTGATTGTCTGCGTTTCCTTTGTCTTTAAATTTTCAATGACAGCACCTGTTACTTTTTTATCTGCCAGAATTTCCTTTACACGGCTGTTCCATACAAAGTGAATCGTACTGTTTTCCAACTGTCTTGCATATACCTTGCTTGCCCGTAATTCATCCCGGCGGTGTATCAGAGTAACGCTTTTACATATTTTTTCAAGATACAGAGCATCCGCAATGGCGCTGTTTCCACCACCGACAATGATAACATCCTTATCCTTATACATCATGCCGTCACAGGTTGCACAATATGCTACTCCACGTCCGCGCAGAGAGGATTCATTTGGCAGTCCAAGCTCTCTTGGATAAGCACCTGTTGCTATAATTACCGTATCTGCCAGTATATCGCCTTCATCCGTATGTAATACCTTTGGCTGACTGGTTAATTCGGCGCGTTCAACTACAGCATATCCGGTTTTCGCACCAAAGCGCTCTGCCTGCTGCTGCATCTTTTCTCCCAGATCAAAGCCATCGATGCCTTCCTCAAAGCCCGGGTAATTCTCAACAATACCTGTGGTAGCCATCTGTCCTCCTGCGGACAGCTTCTCCAAAACGAGGACAGATAAGGCGCTTCTCGCACAATATAAGGCAGCACTATAGCCTGCCGGTCCACCGCCGATGATGACAGTATCATACCTTTGCTTGTTCATATCGTTTTCCCTGCCTATTCCATGCCTGCGGCTTTTTGATCCTTCAGCCAGCCTACAACCTGTGATTTTGCCTGTGGAGCAATCAAAAGCTCGGACGGCTTTCCGTCATGAAATACAATCAGACTTGGAATTGTTTCCACGTCATAGCGGTCAGATAATTCCTCATAATCGTCAATATTAACCTGAGCCAGTGTCAGCTCTGGATGTTCATTTGCAATCTGCTTCAATACAGGAGCCAGACGTTTACAATATCCGCACCAAGGTGCCCAGAATTCAACTACGGTTCCTTCTTTTTTAATCAGTTCCTCAAAATTCTCTGTGTTTGCTGTAATTAGTGCCATTGTTATTCCTCCTTATTGTTATTATTTTTATGCAATACAAGTAGCTGTCTGCTTATATCCTCTATGGTGATATGAGAAAGGTGCCGCAGACATTCTTCATTCAACGATGCTTCCAGCGTATCCACTACAGATCCCATACCGGTCGCTATCATACAGTAGGTATTCAGTGTTCCGCTTCGCCAGCCGGATTTTAGAAATGGCTGCTGCAGAGCCTGTGCTAAATCAGAAAGCCGTATAGCGGATGCCGGAGCGCTCAGCTCATAGCCGCCGCTGTTTCCTTCTCTTGTTATCAGCAGTCCTGCTTTCTTCAGCTTTGCCATGACCTTTCGTATCCTCGCCGGGTTTGTACAAATGCTTTTTGCCAGTTCTTCGCTGGATACCTTCGTCCTGCGATGATCCAGATAGGCAAGCGCATGCAGAGCAATGATAAATTCACTGTTCATGATATCACTCACTTACCGTATCATACGGCCAGTCATTGATACCGCCGAAATCGTATACGTGCTTATATCCCATCTGTACCAGCTTGTCGCTTGCCTGCTTGCTGCGAATACCTGTACGGCAGTGAACCAGTAAAACAGCATCCTTATCCGGCAGCTTATCCTTTGCTTCCTCATCAATCGTTTCATTTGGTACGAGAATAGAATTCGGAATATGCTTTTCCTTATATTCCTGCTCTGTTCTTACATCTACAATCGTCACCTTTTCCTTATCCATCATGCTTTTTGCCTCTTTTGCATCGATTTTGTGATAGGCGCTGCTGTTTTCCTGTACACCTTCCTCATGCTCATTCATTGCTGTTTCATTCGCACATCCCGGCAGAATGAACATCATACAGGCAATAGCCATAAACCAGGCGATTTTTTTCATACGGATACCTCCTTGTACTGTAATTATAATAGTTACAGTTAAAGAAGTCAATTGTTGTGCCTTTCTGTAGGTTGGGATATTCATACAAAGAAAAGAAAAAGGAAGCAAGCAGCTTCTCTTTGCATTTGCTTCCTGAAAACATAAAGACTACTTGTACAGAAATTTCGTATACGATCAGCATTTGAAGGAACCATACAGCATCTTCACAAGATATACTTATCAGTTATTCATTTTATAAATGTA
>OAVH01000611.1_pt1 | contig 25259 bp, 19 predicted proteins | sample 1495281 | NCBI WGS metagenome assembly OAVH01 (sample SAMEA2580082, study PRJEB22360) | human gut metagenome | biome: human gut; feature: human-associated habitat; material: faeces | place: Denmark | collected 2008/2010
GGTTTGGGCTTCAGCCCGAAATAACCCACCGGCTTTTAGCCGGTGGTCGTTAAGTAAGATTTCAGGCGTTTGCGAAACGCCACACGCCGCATAAATACGGTATTTTTTAACTACAAAAAACAAATAACCCCTCACCGGATATGGTACAATAGAGTTGACTTGAACTATAAACCATACATCCAAGAAAGGAGTTATTCTGACATCTATGATACCATATAAACAGCTTTCTTTGGCAGATTTTTTTTAGATTGCCAAGATAAATTTGAAAATGACAAATATTTAAATTATACAAGAAGCTCCTTTTAACATCTTATATCATTGTATCATTTAGTGCATATTTTGTCTAATCCAATTCATAGACATATTTTGCAGATTAGGATAAGCTATGTATAGCAAAACAAAGAAACGTAAATAGAAAAGTAAAGGAAAACACTTGCTACAGGGAAACAAAGTTCAAAAAATTGTATATGTATTGAAGGAGAGTTGTTTATGATCGTACCACGTTATTATGAGAATTTAAGCATACTGCATGAAAACACCATGCCAGCCAGAGCCTATTATATCCCGGCTTCCAAAAGAATGGATAACCTGGTGGAATACAGGGAAGAATCAGACCGTATGCAGTTATTGAACGGAACTTGGAAGTTCCAGTATTTTAACAGCATCTATGACATTCAAGAATCTTTTTTTGAGAAGGATTATGATACAGAAAACTTTGATGAGATTCAGGTTCCGGGTGTATGGCAAATGGCAGGATATGACACACACCAGTATACAAACATCCGGTACCCGTTCCCATTTGATCCACCGTATGTACCACAGGATATTCCATGTGGAGCATATGCACATACTTTTGATTACAAAAAAGATGAAAAAGCACCAAAAGCGTTCTTGAATTTTGAAGGTGTAGACAGTTGCTTTTATGTATGGGTCAATGGGTCTTATGTAGGATACAGCCAGGTTTCACATATGACCAGTGAGTTTGATATTACGGATATCCTTCAGGATGGAGAGAATACCATAGCAGTGCTGGTAATGAAGTGGTGTGATGGCTCTTATCTGGAGGATCAGGACAAATTCCGCATGAGTGGTATTTTCCGGGATGTGTACATTTTGAAACGTCCGGAGCAGGCGATCAGCGATTATCATATAAAAACAAAGATTGAGGATATGCTTGCAAAGGTAGAACTTGACGTGAAGTTCTATTCCCCAGCAAATGTAAAGATTTCGATTGAAGATAAAAATGGAGCAGTTGTAGCAGTAGGAAGTATTGCTGAAGAAGGAACAGCAGTGTTAGAAATTGCAAGTCCGGAGCTTTGGAATACAGAAAATCCATACCTGTATAAAATGATTCTTGAGACAGAAAATGAAGTAATTGTAGATCACATCGCACTAAGAAAGATAGAGATTAAAGACCAGGTCATTTACTTAAATGGACAGAAGATTAAATTCCGTGGTGTCAATCGCCATGATTCCGATCCGGTTACTGGATTTACAATCAGTGTGGAACAGATTACAACAGATCTTACGCTAATGAAGCAGCATAATTTTAATGCAATCCGTTCCAGTCACTATCCGAATGCACCATTTTTCTATGAAATGTGTGACAAATACGGATTTATGGTAATAGATGAAGCAGATATTGAGGCTCATGGACCATTTATGCTCTACAGAAAAGAAGACACAGATTACAATCGGTTCAAGCGATGGAATGAAAAGATTGCGGATGATCCGGCATGGGAATTAGCCATCGTTGACCGTGTAAAACTTATGGTAGAACGTGACAAAAACCGTTTTTGTATTATCATGTGGTCAATGGGAAATGAGAGTGCTTATGGATGCAACTTTGAAAAAGCACTGGCTTGGACAAAGAAATTTGATCCAGACCGAATCACACAATATGAGAGTGCAAGATACCGTAATTATGATGAGACATATGATTACAGCAATCTGGATGTGTACAGCCGTATGTACCCGGCACTTTCAGAGATTCAGGAATATCTGGACAAGGATGGAAGCAAACCATTCCTTTTAGTAGAGTACTGCCATAGCATGGGAAATGGACCTGGGGATTTTGAAGATTACTTCCAGATGATTCAGGATAACGATAAAATGTGCGGTGGTTTTGTCTGGGAATGGTGCGACCATGCGATTGCACATGGCACTGCTGAGAATGGAAAGACAATCTATGCTTATGGAGGAGACCATGGCGAAGATATCCATGATGGCAATTTCTGCATGGATGGATTAGTATATCCGGACAGAACAGTACACACAGGACTGCTTGAATACAAGAATGTATATCGTCCAGCAAGGGTTGTTTCCTATAATAAGGAAAGTGGAGAGCTGGTACTTCGCAATTATATGGATTTTGATGACCTGAAAGATTATGTAAAGATTAGTTATGAACTGACACAGGATGGTCTTGTGATCAGTAAAGGAAAACTTTCAGAAGTTTCTGTGGCACCACACAGTGAAGGAAAAACAAACCTGAAGGTCAATGTTCCAGAGAATGGGAAATGCTATTTAAAACTTATTTACCATCTGAAAAAAGAAATTCCACTGTTGGAAGAAGACCACATTCTGGGATTTGATGAAATTGAGGTAAGTCAGAAGGATGCAAAATGCCAGCTGGTAGAGAAATGGCTTGAAAAAACAGTAACGAACTCCGAATTACAGGTAAATGAAAATGATACACAGATTCACATCAAAGGTCGTGAATTTGGTTATACAATAGATCGACGTACTGCACTTTTTACAGAGATGAAATTTGCAGGACGGGAATATCTGAATCATCCGATGGAGTTGAATATTTGGAGAGCTCCAACAGATAACGATATGTATATCAAGTCTGAATGGAAGAAAGCCCACTATGATAAAGCTTATACAAGAGCCTATGCGACAGAGGTTGTGCAGGGAAAACATGGTGTGAGGATCTCAAGCCACGCTTCAGTTGTGGCAGAGACGGTACAGAAGATTCTTGATGTGACGATTACATGGAAAATAGATGCTGCTGGAAAGATTGATGCTGATATAGCAGTAACAAAAGACGCAGAGTTCCCGGATCTTCCGAGATTTGGCGTGAGAATGTTCCTGGATAAAAAACTTTCAGATGCCAGATACTTTGGAATGGGACCGCAGGAAAGCTACCGGGACAAACATCAGGCAGCTAGCCATGGTCTGTTCCGGGCAAATGTAGGTGATTTGCATGAAGACTATATCCGCCCACAGGAAAATGGAAGCCATTATGATTGCGAATACGTAGAACTTAACAACAGCCGATATGGAATTGTGGCATCTGCAGAAAAGGCTTTTTCATTCAATGCGTCTTATTATACACAGGAAGAATTTGAAAAGAAAACACATAATTATGAATTGACGGAATCAGACAGTGTAGTGCTTTGTGTTGATTATGCATTAAATGGCATTGGTTCTAACAGTTGTGGCCCTGTTGTATTGGATCAGTATAGATTTAATGATGTAGTATTCCGGTTCCAGTTTACCCTGGTTCCGTATGTAAAGGGATAATAAAGTTTCAGGTAACCCGTAAACAAGGAAGGAGAGCTTGGTTGTTTTGTAAAGTCCGGATATACAGAACAATCAGCCAAAACCAGAGCAAAAGAAGAATTTAGAATTAGGCATCATACTGTTAGGCATCTTGAAATTCTAAGTGCGATGAATATGAGGAACAAAAGAATTCTATGGAAGAAAAAAAGTATTTAAAATGGTATAACAAAATTGGATATGGTTCGGGTGATATCGCAGGTAATGTAGTCTATGCGTTCCTGACCTCATTTATGATGGTCTATTTGACAGACTCAGTAGGACTTGCTGCAGGTGTTGTTGGTACCCTGATTGCTGTATCAAAATTATTTGATGGTTTTACGGATATATTCTTTGGATCGATGATTGATAAAACACACAGCAAAATGGGAAAAGCAAAGCCTTGGATGCTATATGGATATATTGGATGTGCCATTACGCTGGTCTGCTGTTTTGCGGTACCGGTCAGCTGGGGAACAACTGCTAAATATGCATGGTTTTTCATCTCTTATACACTGTTAAATGGTGTGTTTTATACCGCAAATAATATTGCATACTCAGCACTTACATCACTCATTACTAAGAATAGTAAAGAACGTGTGCAGATGGGATCATACCGTTTTATCTTCGCGTTTTCAACAAGTCTTCTGATTCAGGCAATTACGGTTGGATTTGTAGATAAGTGCGGTGGAGATGCAGCTGCATGGAGAACCGTTGCAATTATCTATGCAATTATCGGTCTTATCGTAAATACGATTTCAGCACTTTCTGTAAAAGAACTTCCAGAGGAAAAACTTAATGAAGGGGAAGTGAAGAATGAAGGTGAGAAGTATGGAATGGTACAGGCATTTAAGCTTCTTATCAAAAATAAGTATTACATGATGATCTGTGGAACTTACATTTTACAGCAGTTATACAATGCCATGATCGGAGCTGGTATTTATTACATGACATGGGTACTGAAGAATAAGAATCTGTTCGGACAGTTTGCATGGGCTGTTAATATCCCATTGATCATTGCCTTGATCTTCACACCAACCTTAGTTGGTAAATGGAAAGGTATGTACAAGTTGAATCTAAGAGGTTATATTTTAGCAGTCATCGGTAGAGCACTGGTTGTTGTTGCCGGATATATGGGTAGCGTTCCGCTGATGATGGCATTCACAGCTCTTGCAGCATTAGGACAGGGACCATGGCAGGGAGATATGAATGCAGTAATCGCATCCTGCTCAGAATACACTTATCTTACACAGGGAAAGAGAATTGATGGCACGATGTATTCTTGTACTTCACTTGGTGTAAAGATCGGTGGAGGTATTGGAACAGCGGTTGTTGGATGGATGCTTGAATTCAGCGGCTATGTTGGAACAAATGCGACACAGCCACAGTCTGCACTTAATATGATGCAGTTTATGTATCTGTGGCTTCCATTAGTCTTTGATGTATTGATTATGTTTGTACTTTCAAGAATGAATGTAGAAGGTGCAAATGAAAAACTAAAAGCAGAAAAAGGGATAACTGCAGATGAAGTAACAGATGCATCAGACATGGAGTAAAATTTGAAGGGAAAGGCATTGTCTGATTGGAGATTCGATTAGGCAATGCCTTTTGCATATTAGGAAACAATAAAACAAGCAGAAGAACGAGGGGATAGTATTTTGAAAATAAAAGAGATAAACGTATTGCTTAATCGAAAGTTTATTGATGAAAAATTGACGGATATATATGTTGATAAGAGTAAAATACCGTATGAGAAGGAACGGTATGTTAAAGCAATCAACAAATATCAGACATACTTTGATGGTGACGAAATCGAATTATTCAGTGCACCGGGAAGAAGTGAAATAGGAGGGAACCACACAGACCATCAGCATGGGGAAGTACTGGCGGCATCTATTAACAAGGATGCAATCGCAGTTGCAAGAAAACTGGATGAGCCATTTGTGAAAGTGCTGTCAGATGGCTATAACGATCTAATTACGATTTCTTTGAATGAGTTGGAGAAAAAAATGGAAGAAGAGGGAACAACTCACGCTCTGATCCGTGGTGTACTTGCTAAAATGAGAATGAATGGTCACAAGATTGGAGGATTCCAGGCGTATGTGACCAGTGATGTGTTAATTGGTGCAGGCCTGTCTTCGTCAGCAGCTTTTGAAACACTTATTGGAACGATGATTTCTTACATGTACAATGATGGAAAGATAAGTGCTGTTGAAATTGCTAAGATTGGACAATATGCAGAAAACGAATACTTTGGAAAGCCGTGTGGACTAATGGATCAGATGGCTTGCTCGGTTGGAAGCCTTGTGTATATTGATTTCGCAGATCCGGAAAATCCGATGGTAGAACAGGTGAATTTTGATATGGATGCTTATGGATATAGCTTGTGTATTACAGATACAAAGGGTTCCCATGCGGACCTGACGCCGGATTATGCAGCGATTCCAAAGGAAATGAAGCAGGCAGCTGAATGTTTTGGGAAGAAAGTTCTTGGAGAGGTATCAAAAAAGGAGATTATCAATAATATCACTTTGATTCGTGAACGTGCAGGTGATCGAGCAGCACTTAGGGCATTACACTTCATATGCGAAAATGAACGTGTCCAAAAGGAAGTAGATGCGTTAAGAAAGGATAACTTCCCGCAATTTCTGGCAAATGTGAAGGAATCCGGAGATTCTTCTTTTAAGTATCTTCAGAACGTATATACCTGTGATGATGTACAACATCAGAACGTATCCGTTGCGTTGGCATTGAGTGATGTGATACTTGGAGAAAAAGGTGTATGTAGAGTTCATGGGGGAGGATTTGCAGGAACCATACAGGCATTTGTACCAATTTATCTGGAGTCCAACTATCAAAAAGAGATGGATAAGATCTTTGGAAAAGGTTCCTGTGAAGTATTAAAAATCCGTAAGTATGGTGGGATTAAGGTATTATAAACATTAAAACTAGGTGATTGCGAAACAAGCTCTTAATTCTGATTAAAATGTGGCGGAAATCCTATATCACAGGATTTCTAAATTGAAGAGTTGATGATGTTAAGTATCAGACATAACAAAAAACCTCACCGGTTAACTGTGAAGAAAAGATATTATGAAAAAGGTATCTCAGGCAATGAGAGGCTTCAAACTTCGAAGGTACTGGTACTGATGGATCTTATCCGCAACAAGTTGAGTGATTCCAGCAAGCAGCAAATCAGCATGAAGCGTTTTCTCGTTTTGTGTTTTGTGATTGGTAACACAAAAATTATCTTTGAATTGGTTGACTGATTTTTCAACATTTCCACGAATCTTATAGTTGTCTTCCCACTCTTGTGAGCCGCGTCCTACACCAGGATAGGCACGAAGATTTTTTTCAGGATAAACGTAAACCATTCGTCCGCAGGAAAAAGTAGTACATGGATCCTCACAGTGACATACCCGACGTTTCGATTTGTCAACAGGGTTATATTCCCATTTCATTTTGGGACATACGAATTTCATCGTCGGTATCTTGCTTTTTAAATGAGATTTGCTTCCTTCCCGTTTCATTGGAAGCGAGGGATCATGAGGACAACAGGGAATGCCGTTTTCGTTGACGATATAGTCAGTTCCATCCATAGAAAGCTTTACCTTTAAAGGAATGAAAGCTTTCTGATATCCGATTTCTTTTCTATAACGATGTCAGGATGGGCGTTAAGAAAATCTTTGTTGTAGGAAGTGATGTCACGGACAATGCCAAGTCCCTTTGTGATGACACCAAATTTATAAGCATAACAGAAATGTCCATTGATGTACATCTGCTGGATTGCCTGATTGGAAGCAGCATGGGTTGGCATAGAGCCGTAGGCAGCTTTGTAAGGATCATAGGAATCATCAAGGTGCAGGGATTTCTTAAAAGCTTTCAGCTGCTTGATAATGCGGTTTGCATATTTCGGGTTATTTTCTGTAACCCATGCTTCAATACCGGAGGTATCAAAGATAGTCATGGAAGCAAGGAAAGGATCAAGTTTTTGGCAGATCGGCTCGGTCAGGTCAAAAAGATGATGGAACATAGATTGTAAGTCCAATAAAAAATCCTGTTTGAAGCGTGTGAATTTGGAGGAATCTGGAACAACATCAAAACCGCAGAAATCACGCAGTTCCTGAGAGTATTTCAGAAATACAATCAGGAGGCCGTCCGGTACGGGCGTGAAAGTGAGAAATAAAAGAAACAGGAACAATTTCGTCAAGGTTAATGGCTTCATCAAGAAGTGAAAGAAACTGATATTTGTCGTTGTTGAAGTTATTTTGGCAATCTTCAAAAATTTCTGCTAAAGTGAGTTGCTTATATGTTATCATATAGGTGTATCTCCTTTAGGTGGATTGGTAATTTGGTTTTTAGTCAACTCTATTTTACCATAAACCTTGAGGAGATATTTTATTTTTAACAACAAAAAATGCTGTATTTATGCAGCTTTTGGCGTTTCGCAAACGCCTAAACATTAAAACAGAGAAAAGGAGAAATGAGCTATGAGTAGCATTTTAGTATTAGGTGGAGGTGGTTATATAGGCTCTCATACTGTGTATGAACTGATTGATGCAGGTGAAAATGTTGTAGTTGTTGACAACTTGGAAACAGGATTTCGTAAGGCTGTTCATCCGAAAGCAATATTTTATCAGGGTGATATCCGGAACAGGGCATTTATAGACTCTGTGTTTGAAAGAGAAGATGTGGATGGAGTGATTCACTTTGCCGCGAATTCCCAGGTTGGTGAAAGCATGATAAATCCACTGAAATATTATAATAATAATCTGTGTGGAACAGAGGTTTTGCTGGAAAGTATGGTTGCACATGGCATCAATAAAATCGTATTTTCGTCTACAGCAGCTACATATGGAGAGCCGGAGCGTATTCCGATTCTTGAGACAGACCGCACATTCCCAACAAATTGCTATGGTGAAACCAAACTCTCCATGGAAAAGATGTTTAAGTGGACTGCCAATGCTCATGATTTACGTTTTGTGTCTTTACGGTATTTTAATGCCTGCGGAGCACATCCGAATGGAAAAATTGGAGAGGCCCATAATCCTGAGACGCATTTGATTCCATTGATTTTACAGGTACCGAATGGGAAAAGGGAGTTCATATCCATATTCGGAAATGATTATGAGACAAAAGATGGTACATGCGTAAGAGATTATATTCATGTAAACGACCTTGCACAGGCTCACATTCTTGCTATGGAATATTTAAAAAAAGGGAACGAAAGTAATATTTTCAACCTGGGAAATGGCGTTGGATTTACAGTGAAAGAAGTTGTGGAGACAGCCAGAAAAGTAACCGGACATCCGATTCCGGCAAAGGAAGAACCTAGAAGAGCGGGAGATCCGTCAACACTGATCGCATCCAGTGATAAAGCAAAAGAAATTCTTGGATGGAAACCAAAATTTGATGATCTGGAGACGATTATTACAACAGCATGGAATTGGCATAAAAATCATCCGAATGGTTATGAAGCATAATATAAGGGGAGAAAAGTAAAATGATTGATCAGGTAATTTCAGAACTGGTAACATATGGACTGCAAAACGGACTGATAGAAAATGAAGATAAAGTGTATGTAACAAATAGCCTATTGGAACTGTTTAAACAACAGGATTATCAAGAAACGATAGAATCTGCAGAACCAAGAGAACTGCACTTCATTTTGGAAGATATGCTTGCATTTGCACAGTCACAGAGAATTTTAGAAGATGATACGGTGACTATGAGAGATCTTTTCGACACAAAGATTATGGGTACTTTAACACCGGCTCCGTCGGTGGTTAGAAGAATTTTTAAAGAAAAATATCAGGAATCTCCAAAAGCGGCAACTGATTTTTATTACCATTTTAGCCAGGCAACTAACTATATTCGCACAGACCGGATTGTAAAAGATGAAAAGTGGATAACAGATACAGAATTTGGTCCGATGGATATCACAATTAACTTGTCAAAACCAGAAAAAGATCCAAGAGATATTGCAAAAGCTGGTGCTGCAAAGAAATTAGGATATCCGGCATGTCTGTTATGTAGGGAGAACGAGGGATATGCAGGTCATATTTCACATCCTGCAAGACAAAATCACAGGATTATACCAGTAATCTTATGCGGAGAACAGTATTATATGCAGTATTCACCATATGTATATTACAATGAACACTGCATTATATTTAATGAAAAACATATTCCGATGGCGATTAACCGGATGACTTTTGATAAGCTCCTTGATTTTGTTAAGCAGTTTCCACATTATACGGCAGGTTCCAATGCGGATCTTTCAATCGTAGGAGGCTCTATTTTGAGTCATGACCATTTTCAGGGTGGTGGTTATGTCTTTGCTATGGCAAAAGCACCTTATGAAATGGAATTTGAATTAGAGGGATATCCGGATGTACATGCAGGAATTGTAAAGTGGCCGATGTCAGTAATCCGTCTGCAGGGGAGAACAACGGAGAGTATAGTAGAGGCTGCGGATCATATTCTTATGAAATGGCGTGGCTATTCAGAGCCAGAAGCTGGTATTTTCAGTGAGACAGATGGTATTCCACATAATACGATTACGCCGATTGCAAGGATGCGAGGGGATCTGTACGAACTGGATCTGGTTCTGCGTAATAATATCACAACCGAGGATTATCCTCTGGGACTCTTTCATCCACATGCCGAGTATCACCATATTAAGAAAGAAAATATTGGATTGATCGAGGTCATGGGATTGGCGGTATTACCTGCCAGACTGAAAAAAGAAATGGCAGAACTGGAGCAGGCAATTCTGAATCATGAAGACCTGAGACAGAATGCGACTATGGCCGCCCATGCTGACTGGGCAGAGAAATGGATGCCGAAGTATGAGATTACAGACAGCAACATTCATTCTATCGTACAGAAAGAAATTGGAATTGTATTTACGAAAGTTCTGGAGGATGCAGGAGTATATAAAAGAACGATAGAAGGGAAAAATGCATTCAAAAGATTTATTGACAGTTTATAAAAAAAGGACCACTTCATTTTTGTGAAATGGTCTTCAGAAAAATATTGAGTTTTCACAAAACAGTCCTTTTAGTATTTATACATGGTATGGATGTTCAAAATATTCAGCATAGAATACTAAAAGGTTATTCAGATATTTTTTTAAGTTGCTCATTTGCGATTCCTCCTTTCCTTGTTTACAAGTTGATTATAGGATAAATGAAAAAGGATTGCTTGTCAAATAGAAAGAAGATATAGACAAATGTTGCAAAGAGGAGTATTTCATGCAGTTAAAATATGTTGACACAAAAGAGGAAATCATAGCGGTAAATAAAAAGTCAAAACATATTGAACCACATCTTCATAATGCATTGGAGATTGTTTGTGTAACAAGTGGAACATTAGAGCTGGGTGTCGGACAGGAACTTTACCATATGGAAAAAGGAGATATAGGCTTTGTATTTCCGGATATCATTCATCACTATCAGGTGCTGACACCAGATGAAAATAAAGCGACTTATCTGATTGCATCGCCATTTACGATTGGAAAATTTGCAGATATCATGCAATCTATGGCTCCTGAATATCCCGTTGTCATGGCTGAAAAGGTTGAACCTGAGGTATACAGAGTTATAAATGCAATTTTAAAGACAAAACAGTCTGATATTACTGTTGCACAGGCGTATCTTCAAATTGTGTTGGCACGTTGCATAGGAAAACTGAATCTGGTAGAGAAGAGTCATGTGGGGAGCAATGATCTTATTTACCAGACAGTTTCCTATATATCAGCAAATTTTAAAAAAAAGCTTTCATTGGATGACATGGCAAGAGATCTGGGAGTGGGCAAATATGTCTTATCCAGACTCTTTTCTAAAACTTTCCATAGAAATTTCAACCAGTATCTTAACGATGCAAGGCTGAATTATGCATGTCATCGTTTGGAAAATACGAGTGATTCTATTACTAACATTTGCTTGGATAGTGGATTTGAAAGCCAGAGAACATTTAACCGGGTATTTAAGGAAAGATACAAAATATCGCCGAGTGACTACCGAAATACATGTGTGAAAGATATGTTGTCATAAAACGTTCTGTTGATAGGAAAATTTACGTCGATTTCACATCTTTATGTATTTGAATTTACGTGTGAATGATACAATGCTAAAATGGTCGTAAAAAATAAAATTCTCAGAGATGAAAGAACAGAGTGTGTTCCAAATAACCAAGAAAGGCAGGACATATACGAATATGAGAAATTCCATAATTGATTTTAATGAGAAAAAAGGTTTCATCTGTGATATGGATGGTGTGATTTATCATGGTAATCAGATATTGCCAGGTGTTCCAGAATTTATTCAGTGGTTACATGATGAAAAGAAAGAATATTTATTTCTGACGAATAATAGTGGGTATACACCACGGGAATTGAATCAGAAACTGGCCAGGATGGGACTTGATGTGCCGGAAGAACACTTTTACACCAGTGCATTGGCCACAGCTGCTTTTCTAAAAGAACAGGCGGCAGGCTGTTCGGCATTTGTGATTGGAGAGGCAGGTCTGTTAAATGCACTTTATGATGTAGGCATTACAATGAATGATGTAAATCCGGATTATGTTGTTGTGGGAGAGGGACGTTCCTATTCGTTGGATACATTGACGAAAGCAACGAATCTGGTTCTAAAGGGGGCAAAGTTGATTGGAGCAAATTCGGATGTTTCAGGACCAATCGAGAATGGTATTGCTCCTGCTTGCCGTGCATTGATTGCACCCATAGAAATGGCAACAGATACACAGGCTTATTTTTGTGGAAAACCCAATCCACTGATGATGCGAACCGGTTTAAATATGCTTGGATGTCACTCCGCAGAAGCAGTGATGGTTGGAGATCGTATGGACACAGATGTGATTTCGGGAATGGAAAGTGGTATGTCTACAGTACTGGTTCTCTCTGGGTGTTCAACAAAGGACACACTCAAAACTTATGCTTATCGTCCAACTATGGTTTTGAATGGTGTGGGGGATATTGCTACAATGGCAAGAGCAAAAGCAGAATAACACAGATAATTGGAAATGTTGTAAGTAAGATGTGATATTGTCAATATTAGTTTACACTTTTTTCTCAAGAATGATCGACCTTATGCTACCTCCTGCAGTGAAGCATAGTATTGCTGTCTTTTAACCATTGGAGGTAACCCACCGTTAGCAGAGCAGATCCTACGGTTATTCCAATAACTGATGAAGTATCTCCAAATGAGAGTTTTTAACCGTTCTACTGTCATTGATGTGGTGTCATAACGTCCGTAAAGTAATTCTTCTTTAAATCGTGCCCACATGCTTTCACATCTGGCATTATCATGGCATCTGCCACCGGCACGATTCATGCTCTGAAAAATACCATATTTGTTGATAGCTTTACGATACTGCTCACTTGTATATTGTGTTCCCCTGTCACTGTGAAGAATCGCTCCTCGAAGCATAGGATATGCCTTACAGGCATTATCTAAAGTCTGTTCGCAAAGAGATGCTTTCATTTTTGTATCCATGGCAAGTCCCAACACTGCTAAATCATAGCAGTCAAAGATAGCTGAAACATACAGTTTCCCATCGGAAGCCTTTATTTCTGTCATATCGGTAATGCATTTCTCAAGAGGCTTATCAGCTTTTGTAATACCATTAGGCTTGCGTTTGGGTTTATGATTAAGGCCAATTTCTTCCATGACACGATAAACAGTTCTCTCGCCGGGAATATGCACTCCTTCAGGCAGTTTGAGCTGTAACGCCTGATACATACGAATTCTTCCGTATGTATCATTGCATTCATCTTCGCTGACAATATCAAGCATTGCATCTGCCAGTGCTTGATATTTCCACGGAGCATCCTTTGATTTTAGGTATTTGTTAAATGCCTGTCTTGAAACATTCAAATTGTATCAATTTGATTACGCAATATGGTGTGAGAGGACGGCGGTTAATCACCGCCTCCTACTCGATTAACAACATCCTTAAAAATATCTGCAAAAACCCCAGTATGAAAATGAAAAAAAACTGTGAACAGAGTTGGCAGAAATATTTTCGTCTGCTACAATAAGGTTGAAAATATTATAAAGGTGGTGGTATATATGGAGAAAACCAGTATAAAAACAAATACCACTACAAAAGATAAAGCAGGATTTACTTCCGCAGAACTTGAGGAAAAATTCCTGAAAATTGCAAAACATACTACCAAAGATAGTGTGTTCCGAGATTTGTTTGGGAATACAAAATATCTTTTGGAACTGTATCAGATTCTCCATCCGGAAGATGCGGACGTCAAAGAAGAAGACTTGAATATTGTAACTATCAAAAATGTGCTTCTTGATCAGATGTACAATGATCTGGGCTTTCGCGTAAGAGACAGATTGGTGATTCTGGTAGAGGCACAGAGTACCTGGTCGCTGAATATTCTGGTGAGAAGCTTCTTATATTTAGCTCAGACATGGCAGGAGTACATACAGGAAACCCGGCAGAATGTGTATAAAAGTAAAAAAATTGTCATTCCAAAGCCGGAATTGTATGTGATTTATACCGGGAGCAGGAAGAATGTTCCAGAATGGATCTTTCTTTCGGAAGAGTTTTTTGGAGGGGAATCAAAATTCGCAGATTTGGGAATTCGAGTTTTGTCCTGTGGGACAGAAGGGGATATTATTGATCAATACATAAGATTTACCAGAATCTTTAATGATCAGGTGAAAATTTTTGGATACACCAGAAAAGCAGTTATGGAGACCATAAGTATTTGTAAAAACAGGAATTTATTAAAAGAATATCTGGAATCCAGGGAAAAGGAGGTTGTAGATATTATGTCTTTTTTGTTTGATGATGAGTACATTATGAGATTATATGTGGAAGACAAGGTTCAGGAGGCAAGAGAGGAAGCGGAAAAAGAATTAAAGGAAGCTGCGAAGGAAGCTGCGAAGGAAGCCGCGAAGGAAGCTGCGAAGAAAGCGGTGGAGGAAGCAAAAAGAAAAAACATGGAAGTGGCACAGAGGCTTTTTTCAATGGGCATGGAAGTGCAGAAGATATCAGAGGTTATTGATGTGGAACCTTCTCAGGTGGAAGAATGGATCAGAGAAGTTCAGAACGAAAAACATTAAAAATAGAAACTCAGTAAAAAGGATCCCTCGGTTCTGTATGAGCAGTGCCGGGGGATTCGGCATACAGGAGGCGGTATGAAGATATTTCATTTGTCAGATCTGCATATAGGTCTGAAGTTAATAAACAGGGACCTGAGAGAAGATCAGGAATATATTTTTGACCAGATTGCAGACTATGTAAAAAAAGAAAACCCGCAGGTGCTGGTGATTGCCGGGGATATTTACGATAAGGCAGTTCCGTCTGCAGAGGCAGTGGAAGTATTTGACCATCTGATAGCGGAGCTGACAGAGGCTGCTCCGGATATGACCATTATGATCATCAGCGGAAACCATGACAGTGGTCCCAGGATCAATTGCTTCCGCGGTGTACTTTCCCGACAGAATGTGCATATGATCGGACTTCCTCCACGGAAAGAAACAGAAAAAATAGAAAAAGTAATCCTGCAGGATTCGTATGGTCCGGTGAATTTTTATCTGCTTCCATTTGTGAAGCCCTCTATGGTGAAGGAAATCACAGGGACAGATGAAAATGGAAATAATCTTTCTTATAACGAAACCCTTCACCGACTGATCGAGAGGGAAGAAATCGATCAGGAGCAGAGAAATATCCTGGTAAGTCATCAGTTTTATCTTCCTGTTGGAAAAACAGCAGAAGATGTGGAAAGAATGGATTCAGAGATCCGTACGGTGGGGAATATCGATGAGATTTCTGCGGATATCCTGGAAAGATTTGATTATGCAGCGTTGGGACATATCCATAAACCAATGAAAGTGGGGAAAGAGATTTTCCGGTATTGTGGAACACCTTTGGCATGTTCAGTAAGCGAGGCAGAGCAGCAGAAAGGAATACTTATGGTGGATATTTCCGAAAAGGAGAAGCAGCCTGATATCACTGTTCTTCCTCTGAATCCTCTGCGTCAGGTGCGGGTGATCAGAGGAAAGCTGGAAGAGGTTCTGAAGCAGGGGTGTGAGGATTATGTAACGGTAATTCTTACGGATAAGGTGGATCTGAATGTGATCGATATGCAGGAACGACTGAGGCTTGCTTTTCCAAAGATTCTGGAAATCCGAAGAGAAGGAACGAGAAATTCTGCCACGCAGATGCGTGTGACAGAGCAGAAAATCCTGGATCCTTTTGAACTGTGCTGTGCATTTTTACAGGATACAGATGAGGCAGAAAAAGAACTTCTTAAAGATGTGATCCATACGGTTCAGGAGGTGAAGTAGAATGCGTCCCTTAAAGTTAAAAATGCAGGCGTTTGGCTCTTATGGAAGAGAGACGGTCATAGATTTTAAAAAGCCGGAACAGAACCTGTTCCTTATCACAGGAGATACGGGTGCGGGAAAAACGACAGTTTTTGATGCTATTGTATTTGCCCTGTATGGAGAAGCCAGTTCTTCATTAAATAAAAAAGAAGGTGTGGTGCTTCAGAGCCAGTACGCAGAATTGAATCTTGAGCCGTACGTGGAGCTGGAATTTATGGAAGGGGAGGATCAATATACCGTCCGGCGTGTTCCAAGACATTTAAAGACCATTACAAGAGGTGCGGCCAAAGGGACAGGAACCCGAGAAATCACCGGATCTGTTGCTCTTTTTATGCCGGATGGAACAGAATATCCCCCTAAAGAAGTTAATGCAAAACTTCAGGAAATCACAGGCCTTACCAAAAGCCAGTTCATGCAGGTGGCTATGATTGCTCAGGGAGAATTTATGGAACTTCTGAGAGCGAAATCTGATGATAAAAAGAAAATTTTCCGGAAATTATTTAATACGGAAATGTATGAACAGATTGCCAATGAGCTGGGAAACAGAAAAAGGGCTCGGGAAAAAGATATCGCAATCATCAAAACACAATGTCAGAGTGAAGTGGCGAGGCTGAAGTTTTTTTCTCCGAAAGAAGAAAATGAAAGTATATTCGGCTGTACAGAACATCTGAAAGAACTGAAAAACAGGATTGCAGACGGTGAGATCACAGTGATGGAGGAGCTTCTGGAAGCGTTAGAAATATACCAGGCGTGTCTGAAAAAAGAACAGAAAAAGGCAGAAAAAAACAGTGAAAAGGCAGCAGAACAGAGAGATCAAAGAAGGGATGAATATACAGAAGCCCAGCAGCTGACCCGATTATTTCAGCAGCTGAAAGAAGCGGAAAAACAGCTTGAAGAATACAGACAAATGTCTGATTCTATGGCAAAAAGGGAAGTTCTTGCCGGAAAAATCGCAGACGCTTATGAGCTAAAACAGGTTTATGAATACTTTAAAGCCGCAGTCAGTGAGGTGGAGAGAAAACAGTCAGAGCTGAAAAAACAAAAGGAAATCCTTCCGAAACAGATTAAAAAAGAACAGGTGACTTTGGCGGAGGAAACCAGTATGCAGAAGGAGCTGGACGGAGCCCGGGAAGAATTCAGCAGAGTTTCTGAAAAGGCAGAAAAGGCCCTGCAGCTGTTTCAGCAGATCGATCAGGCGCAAAAAAAAGTTTCGGAAGGTGAACAGAAGCTTCAAACAGCACAGGCACAGGAACAGACCTGCAAACAGGTTTCTGAAGAGCTGGAAAAAACAGAGAGCAGCCTTCGGGAGCAGGCGGAGCAGCTTGCTGATGCAGGAGAAAAGCTGGCAGTCTGTAATGGACAGATGACAGAGATCAAGGGAATGAAAGAAGCTCTGAAAGCGCTTGCGACTATTTATGGGGAAATAAAGCAGTATGGGGAAAGGGAAAATAATCTGAAGCAGAAATACAGAACTGTCAGGGGAAATTACGAAAAAAAGCAGGAAGAATATCAGCGCCTGCGGCGTGAATTTCTGGATGGACAGGCGGGATTTCTGGCTGCGGAGCTCATACCGGGAAGTCCCTGTCCGGTGTGCGGCTCTACAGAGCATCCCAATCCCTGTAAAGTAAAAAAAGAGCATCAGGAGCTTTCACAGGAAATCATTGACGATCTTGAAAAACAGACCGATATGCTTCGCAGAGAGCAGGAAACACTGGCGACAGAAGCACAGTCAAACAGAAATTTAAGAGAAACAAGAGAAAAGGATTTTCAGGAAGATTTTGAAGGCCTTCAACAGAAAATGAGAAAGAATATTCCGGAACTTCCGGAAAAATTTTCCCCTGGGGAAGCACAGGAACTGCTGCGGAGCTGGATGCAGAAGGTTCAGGAAAATGGGCGGAAATATGAGCGCGAAGTGGCGCATCTGAAAAAAAACCAGAAAGAGATGAAAGAAATTCAGGAGCAGAAGATAACTTCCAGAAAACGGACAGAGGATGCCGAAAAGCTTGTGCGAGAAGCGCAGGCAGCTTATGAAGGGGCAAAAGCAGAGCTTGCAAGTTATGCAGTAACTTCTGATTTCCAATCCCGGGAAGAAGCGGTAAAAGCAAGAGAAATGGCTTTCCGGAAGAAAGTACAGTGGAAAAGCCGTTATGAGGAAGCGAAAGAAGGAAGAGAAAAAGCGGTAAGAGAACGGGTTCATTCCGAGACGCTGATCCGGAAGCTTGAAACAGAGCTTCCGCGTTATGAAACAGAAGCTGCAGTCCGCAAAAAAGCCTGTGAATCTGTGGCAGAGGAAAAAAAGCTTACAGAAATACAATGGAAAAAGCTTACAGAAGAATACAGCAGGGAAGCAGCGGAAAGCTTCCGAAAAGAAGTTCAGGACTTCCGCGAAAAACAGACAGCGGCAGAAAGCCGTGCAGAATCCATGCAGTCAGCGATTGGCAAAAGAACAGAGCCTGCACTGGAAGAGATTCAGAGACAAATGGAACTGGAAGAAACAGGATTAAGAGAAGCGGAGGCTGTAAGGGATCAGATCCGCTCGGTATATAAGGACAATCAGGAGGTTTATGATACTCTTGCACCAAAGCTTCAGGAACGGCAGAAGCTGGTGGAGGAACATGCAAAGCTGGACCATCTTTACCGTCTTGTTTCCGGGAATGTCAGCGGTTCCAGAATGGATCTGGAAACCTACGTTCAGAGATATTACCTGGAAAAAATTCTTTATGCGGCTAACAGGCGTTTTCAGGATATGTCTGCCGGTCAGTTTGAACTTCGGATGTACGATCTGGAAAAGGCAGGAGAAGGAAAAAACAGGGGACTGGATCTCATGGTCTACTCTGCAGTTACCGGAAAGGAACGGGAGGTACGAACGCTTTCCGGAGGAGAATCGTTTATGGCGGCGCTGGCTCTTGCACTGGGAATGGCAGATCAGATCCAGGAAAGCTCTGCGGCTGTAAATCTGGATATGATGTTCATTGACGAGGGATTTGGTTCACTGGATGAACATTCCAGAAATCAGGCTGTAAAGGTTCTTTTAGAAATGGCAGAGGGTTCAAAACTGATCGGAATCATCTCCCATGTGACAGAGTTAAAGCAGGAGATTGAAGATCAGCTGATAGTGACAAAGGATGAGACTGGCAGTCATGTAAGATGGCAGATCAGTTAAAAAACAGACGGTCGGGAATCCGGCAGAAAGGAATGTATATTGATATCAAAAACAATGCGCGCGATTTTACATGCATTATCCTACAGTAATGTGGAAGTGGATGCTGCCAGAAAGCTGGCAGATCTGAAAAAGCTCGATGCAATGCGGATCTTTTTGAAAAAACTGGATACAAAGGTATATAACGGAGACCATGAGGTTCCGGTGCGTCTTTATTTTCCAGATGAGGAAGCTATGAAAACAGAGATGTCTCAGGGATTGTTGTATCCTATTCTTCTGTTTTTTCACGGCGGAGGCTGGGTGACAGACAGTGTGGAAAACTATGACCGGGTGTGCTCCCGGATGGCGCAGGACACCGGGCATATTGTGATTTCCGTAGAATATCGTCTTGCTCCGGAGCACCGTTTCCCTACAGGACTGGAGGACTGCTATGCAGCAGCCAGAACGCTTTATATGGATCTTTTGAGAGAAGATCAGGACAAGATTACGATTATGGGCGACAGCGCCGGCGGAAATCTGGCTGCGGCAGTATGCCTGCTTGCCAGAGCCAGAGGAGAGTTTATGCCAAAAAGACAGATCCTGATCTATCCGGCTCTGGGAAACTGCTATACAGAGGAATCCCCTTATAAATCTGTCCATGAAAATGGAACCGACTATCTTCTGACTTCAGAGAGAATGGAAAATTATCTGCTTCTTTACGAAAACAGCAAAGAAGACCGGCAGAATCCGTATTTTTCTCCTCTGATGGAGAAGGATCTGTCCAATATGCCGGACACCCTGATTCTGACTGCGGAATTTGATCCTTTGCGGGATGAGGGAGAAGAGTATGGAAAGCGACTGGAAGAAGCAGGAAATTATGTGGAGGTTCACAGGATTCCCAATGCTCTTCATGGATATTTTGCTCTGGGAATCCGGTTTTTTCATGTGCAGGAAAGCTTCCGCCATATGAACACGTTTCTGGAAAAAAGAAAAAGCTGATTCTTGCCTGATTTCAGAGTCTGTGATATATTTGAAACATCAAATGTGGATAAGGCGGGCAGATCGTGAAATCAGGATATTCAAAATGGAGAAAGCTGGATAATGCAGCGCTGGCATTTCCGCCGGCAACAGACAAAAACGATACCAGAGTCTTTCGGATGTATTGTGAACTGACGGAAGAAATAAGCCCCCGGATCCTCCAGGACGCACTTGACAGGACAATGGAAAAATATCCATTGTTCCAGGTGGTTCTGAGGAAGGGGCTTTTTTGGTTTTATCTGGAGAGAAGAGACATCCGGGCTGTGGCAAAAGAGGAAAAAAAGCCTCCCTGCAGCAGACTGTATATCCCGGATAAAAAGTCACTTCTCTTTGAGGTTTCCTACTATGAAAACCGCATTAATTTTGAAGTTTATCATGCACTTACAGATGGTACAGGGGCAAGGAATTTTTTGCAGGAGCTGGTACAGAATTATCTGCTTCTCCGGCATCCGGAGGCAGAACTTCCCCATATAAAAACAGAGGAAAAAGCCACTTTCCGGGATCACGAGGAGGATAGTTTTTCTCAGTATTATTCCTCGGAAACCCCTAAAAATAAAGACAAAAATCCGCGGGCAGTACCCCTGAGAGGTGCTATGCTCAGTCATGAGGAAATGGAGATCCTGGAGATATCCATACCTGTAAAAGAGATTCTGGCAAAAGCCCGGCAATACGGAGCATCACTTACAGCGTATCTGTCAGCTGTATTTATCTGTTCCATCCATGAGGAGATCCCGAAAAGCCGGCAGAAACGGCCGGTGACCCTGATGGTTCCTGTAAATCTGAGGAATTTTTTTCCGTCAGAGTCCATGGCAAATTTTTTTGGCTGGATCGAGGTAGGATATACGTTTACAGATACCACCACCTTCCGGGATGTGCTGGAAGGTGTAAAAAAACAGTTTGAAGAAGAGCTGGTAAAAGAAAAGATCGCCATGCATATGAACGGTTATGTGCGTCTGGAAAAGAATCCTCTGATCCGTGCGGTTCCTCTTGAAGTCAAGAAATATTTTCTGATGGTGGGTGCAGCCTGGGGAAGCCGGAGGATTACGACAGTATATTCCAATATTGGCGTGGTCCGGTTCCCGAAAGAATATGAACCTTATATCAGAAGGTTTGGATTTTTTACCTGTACGGAAGCTTTACAGCTCTGTTCCTGTTCCTATGGAGACGAGCTTCTTCTGGGATTTACTTCAAAGATTCCAGGAGAGAGTATTCAGAGAAATTTCCTCAGATACCTGAGAGAAGATGAAATATCGTTTACAGAAGAACGAAATGATTTTCCGGGATGCCAGGAGGAACAGAAGCAGGAAGGAAGAAAGGCTTATCAGATTTTTTCTTTTCTCTGTCTGGCAGTAGCAGTGATCTGCGGAATGGTCAATTACATGATCTGGGATACGCTGAACTGGTTCTGGTTTGCGGCGGCGGGAAGCTTCTGCGCCTGGCTTGTTGTTTCTGTGGGATATACCAAACGGAGAAATATTCTGAAGAATGAAATGTGGCAGCTGATCCTGATTACGGTGATTGCTGTTTTGTGGGATAATTTTACAGGATGGCGAGGCTGGTCGATTGATTTCGTGCTTCCATTTGGGGCTATGGCAGTACTGGGTTCCATGCCGGTGATTGCCAAGGTGAACCATCTGGAAAAAGAAGAATATCTGTTTTATCTGATCCAGGCGGGTATCGCAGGATGCATTCCCATGATTCTGGTATGGATCGGGCTGATCCGCTTCCCGTATCCTTCGGTAATCTGTTCAGGAATCAGTTTTCTGGTTCTGGCAGGCCTGTTTATTTTCCAGAAAAAGAGTACAGTCAGGGAATTTCATAAGAAACTGAGAATGTAAAAATATTATAAAAAGGCTGCTGTAAGAGCTGTATCAGATGGGAGAAAATTTCCTCTGGTAAGGGATTACAGCAGTCTTTTGTTTCTTGAAATTTTGTCGTTTAGTACATGATTTTTGTCTCTTGTGTATACTGTATTTACAATTTCAGGTATAATGATTATAGTAAAAACAACAGGAGAGAGTGGCTGAAATGTACAGAATTGCAGTTTGTGATGATGAAAAAAATGTCCGGGATGAAATCAGAAATCTTATTCTGGAATGGAATTCAGAAGTAGAGTTAAAGGTGTTTTCTTCTGGAGAGGATTTGCTGGAAAATTATCTGCCTTATGACGCGGTTTTTCTTGATATCGATATGCAGGGAATGAATGGCATTGAGACAGGCAAGGCGCTTCGTATCATAGACCGGGAGGTAAAAATTGTGTATGTGACGGCTTACAGGGATTATGTGACAGGAGCTTTTGGAGTTCATGCATTTCAGTATCTTCTGAAGCCTGTAAACAGACGGGAGATCATAAATATTCTGGAAGAGATATTCCGATATATGGAAATCTCGGACAAAAAGATCATCCTTGATTTTCACACGGTGGATGGAATTGTCTGTCTTCCTGTGGAGTCCATTTATTTTTTTGAGTATGAGAACAGAAAGATACGGATTGTGACAGATAAAGAAGAATATTATATGGTAGAACGAATTGGGAGTGTGGCAAAACGGATGGAGAACTTCGGGTTTTCCATGCCCCATCAGAGTTTTTCCGTGAATATGCTCCATGTGAAAAATGTAAAAGGGCAGCACATTTATCTGGACAATGGAATGGAAATACCTCTTTCCCAGAAAAAACAGAAAATATGGAAACAGGAGCTGACGGCCTGGCTGTCGGCGCGCCTGGAATACCGGAGAGGATGAGCGAAATGGATTATGTATTATATTACTTTTTTCAGATCATTGAACTGATTATCCATACAGGAAGCTTCATCTGGTTTCTGTATTCCATGCCAAGAGAGACAGAGTCGAAACCATGGGTAAGATACTGTGCCTGGGGAATCTTTATGGTACTTACTTTTTTGCTCCCGGCATTATGGTGGAATGACATCATTACAATGTCCGTGCTTACAGTATATTACATTGCCGTCTGCTGGCTTTTTTATCACAGAAGCAGAACCTGGATCCTGTATTCTCTGATTTATGGAATGGCAAATTACGGAGCTCAGGTAATCGGTATCTACTTTACCGTATATATCAGTAAAAAATTTGGTTTTTATCAGGAGATGCTCTCTTATTATACGCTTGTACTGGCAAAAATGATATGTCTGTTTTCCGTGACTTATCTTATGAGGCGGATTGTTCGGAAACGTATGGTAAAAGATCAGACGGAACTGCATATCAGAGGAATGATTCTGGTGCCTTTGTTTAGCATGATTCTTGTATATTTGTACTGTGTTTCCGGGGAAAGTTTTTTTCTGGAGCATGGATTTTGGGGAGTTATTCTCTGCATGATCCTCTTGCTGGCTATCAATATTTACTGTCTTTATGTGTGGTATGATCTGGCAGAAAACAGAGAACTGAAGCACAAGGTAGAATTGATGAAACAGCAGAATGAACTGATACATCAGTATTATGCGGATATGGAAAATAATTATAACCGATCCAGAAGAATCATTCATGATATCAGGAATCATCTGAATATGCTGGAGCAGTCAGTAAAGACGGATAATACTGATTATTTTGAAGATGTTCATGGAATGCTGAATTCTCTTGGGTTGAAATTTTATTCAGACAACAGAATGCTGAACATGATCCTGAATGACAAATTGAAAAAGCTGGAACCGGGACAGACAGAATGTAATATGGGCGGTGTCATCCTGGATTTTCTGACGGACATGGATGTGACAACAATTTTTGCAAATCTTCTGGATAATGCTATAGAGGCAGGCGAAAATAAAAAGAATTTCTGGATAAAAATAAGAGGAGAACAGATACAGGATTTTACAATAGTAAAAATATGGAATCCATCTTCAGAGATGTATGCCCCGGGGCATTCCGGCAAGCAGGGGCATGAAGGAATTGGCCTGGAAAATGTGCGCCATACAGTAGAAAAATATCACGGTGCACTGAATATAGAAACAAAGGACGGGATTTTTTCCGTAACAGTAGTATTTCCGGGAGAATAAGGAGGAGAATTATGAAACTTACGCAGACAGAGAAAAAACAGCTTATGATTTATGTGATCGCAGCATATGGGATCACTTATATACTGGGGCTTCTGATGTGGTATGGGTATGGAAAAGGGCTTGATCTCAGCGCTTTTCCAAACGCGCAGATGCTGTATCCGGCAGCCGGTGTGATGCTGGCTTATTTAATTACCAGAAAGGGAGATAAAAACCTTCCAAAAGCTTTTTACATATTTTTTGTGGTGCTTACGGCAGTGCTGGCTGTCTGTACGGCGGCCTCTGTTCTGGTGCCGAAAAATATAGATTTGATGGGCACGCCGTTTTCTCAGTGGATGCTGATCCTGCAGTACGTTATGATAGGCGGCAGCGTTATTTTCTGGATTCTTCTCTTGGTATCCGGCAAAGAAAAACGCAGAGCCTATGGACTGAACAGCAGTCATTGGAACACTTCTGTTCTTATGATCCTGCTGTTTATTGGATTATATCTTCTCAGATTTGTACTTGCCAGCGCCCTGGGCGGCCAGCTTTCTGAATTTGGAAAAATAATGGCAAACCCTACTACCTGGATCATGTTTTTTACTGTTTTGGTGAACTTTTTCCTGTCAGTAGTGGCATTTTTCGGGGAGGAATACGGATGGAGATATTATCTTCAGCCTCTTCTTCAGAAGAAATTTGGGCTGAAAGGCGGCGTGATCCTCTTGGGCTGTGTGTGGGCTGCATGGCATCTGCCAATTGACTTTTTCTACTATACTACGCCGGATATGGGACTGGCGGCTCTGGCAAGCCAGTTTGTTACCTGTATTACACTTGGGCTTTTTATGGCATATGCTTATATGAAAACCCAGAATATCTGGGTTCCGGTCATCATTCATTTTCTGAATAATAATATGGCGGTAGTCTTTTCAGGAACATACTCTGCAGATGTGCTTCAGAACCAGCAGATTCACTGGGGAGATATTCCTGTGGCGCTGGTGATGAATCTGCTGATCTTTGGATGGGTGATCTTTTTGAAACCATTTAAGGAGAAAAAGAGGGAAAATATGTAAGTTACATGAAACAGGAGAATACAGAGCTGGGAAGTCAGGTAATGGTGAAGTACATATAATTTAACTCGTTGTGCTACTTGAAAATTGTACTGCCTGTTAGCTCAAAATTGCCCCA
>OAVH01000626.1_pt1 | contig 24881 bp, 32 predicted proteins | sample 1495281 | NCBI WGS metagenome assembly OAVH01 (sample SAMEA2580082, study PRJEB22360) | human gut metagenome | biome: human gut; feature: human-associated habitat; material: faeces | place: Denmark | collected 2008/2010
AAAAAAGTATGTTACTTTACGAAAAATAAAATTGAAAGCATCGACTACAAGGATGGCGGAATAAAAATTGATATGAAAATACACAGAGCTATTTGCCAACAATGTAAAGAGTTAGGATGGACGGAATAATGAACAAATATTGTCCCGATTTAACATCACACGAAAATGTAAAGGCAATGTTAATAGGCACTGGTGATTTTACACGGCCTGTACTTCGTCGTTGCATTGAAAGTCAATGCGCAGCATATAAAAAAGGAAAATGCATGAAATATGATAATACAGTAGCAATTAAGAAAGGAAACGGTGAAAATGAATGAACTTACAGAATTAGCATACAAAGGCGGAGAATCATTAAGCACTATAAAACTTTTAAAAGAAAGCTCAATAATAGGCGATACTGAAATCACTACACATATGGATAGTGGGGAGAAATTGGTTTTTGATCCATTTGCGACACTTGATGATGTCATACTTACATTTGCAAAAATGGCTGTTTGCTTTCTAACAGAGAAAGAGATTCTCTTTGTACAGGCATCACTAATGGGGTGTATTGATCAGATACCATCTGATGATTTTATAGAGTGCATGATAAGTGTCCCTGCAAAATTTAATAAAATGAGAGAATTGTGGATTGATGAAGATAGGAAAATTCTAAATGAACCACATGGAACGGAGTAGCGGAGATAGAATATGAAAAAATACAATAGCATAGACGGCCGCATACATACAAACAGCCGGTTGTGGTTTATTATCAGGATGGCAATAAGGAGGACGAAAAATGCAGAGAAAAGGCTTAGAAAAAACGTACAACGTTAAAATAGAAACAGGCTATATGTCAAGTAAAGGGACGGTGTATATCCTTCACGAGGGAAATCTAATGCTGCTATTCGAGACAATAAAGGAGCTGCAGGAATATCTGGAAGAGGTATACTCATGATTGATATTGCACTTGCAGCAATGTTGTATTTTACATTTATGATGATATATTTCATAAATCAACGAGAGGAGCAATAGACATGCTAACCGTAAAAGATAAAATTGAACAGTTTAAAAGAGAATGTAAGAGCGTAGAGTATTACACAAAAGCTATACTGGTCTGCAATGAAAGGATTGAAGAATATGATGTTATACTTACCGGTTTAGTGTGTCCGAATGGCAATGAAGAACCTAAGTGTGAAAACGCAAGGGATCCATATGCATCTGATAAACTGGAACCATTGATGAAACAGGATGAAGTGATACGAGAAAGAAACGATTACATAAGAAGAATAAATGATGTAAACCGAAAAATAAGCATGATAGAGAATCCTGTTGAGAGACAGTTGATCGTGGACTTGTTCGTTGAAAAGAAATACTATAAGCGAGTAATGGAAGATTATCATTATAATGATCATTCAGCTATGCTAAAGTTTGCAAATAGAGTAATCGCTAAAATTATTTAAAATGGACACAATGTGCCATGAAAAATGTGATATTATGATAGCGTAGAAGTACGGGGGATGAGGCGCAACGCTCTTCCTTCTGCTTCACTTTCCCCTTGAGGTTTACTTACGCGGCATCTTCGGATGCCTGCCGTAATCTACAGACGATTCCCCCCACCCATATATCGTCTGTAGATTAGGGTAAGTAATCTTCCTATCTATGTAAATACCCTTATGGACTTTTAGCTGAGAGAGATTAGCGACTGACTGAAAATCAGTAGAGCATGGTGCGTTACCATGAAAGTCCACCAAAAAGATATCAAAGCAGGGATATACCTCATATTGTTGAGAACACCTGCTAGATATATTGGTTGCCCTGGTGGCAGAATAACCAAAAGGAAAAGCGGTAAGGAATCCTAAGCGGACTTACCTGCGTAAAGCGTCTGGAAAGGGCGCTTTTAATTTACCTCTTTTTAATGTAAAATAAAATTACATGGAGGTGGGGTTTATGATGAGAACTAAAGTGTATGTGGATGAAGTGTTCAAAAAAAGATACATTGGATATTTAGAAGATGGAAAAATATACAAGGACACTGGAAAATTTTCTGATGAATGTGTAGGTAGATATGGAGATGGCAAGGTGTATTTAGAGAAATTACTTTCAAAGGATGTTTTAGCACTATACGATTGGGAATATTTTTATTTTGAAACAAGATTTGATAAAGAGCCTGTTGCTTATCTGAAAGATGGCAAAATATATAGAAAAGAATATCCACACCATTGTATTGGCTTATATGAAGGCGCCTACAATCCAGCTTGTATAGCTTTATTACTTTGTGATTTTCCAAAGCAGGAAACGGAAGTTATTCATCCTGTAACTATAGATTATGATGAAAATTATAGTAACACAAAGAAAAGTCTTGAAGAAAATCAAGATGAAGATGATATGAATGTGTTTTTCGGCATTATAGCAGGTGTTATTATACTTATAATTGGTGGTTTCGTCATAAAAATGATATTGTCTTCAGAAATATTTTGGATACTTGTTGCTATAGTTATATTTTTTGTGACATGCGTTTGAGGGATGTTCAAATAACAAAAGTGCAAATAGAATGCACTTTTCTTTAACCCAGAAAGGAGCTGTACGAAATGAATTATGTAAGCTTTATTTATCATCGTTTATGTAGTAAAATACAAGTAAAAAGGATGGTAAAGAAAATGGGTGTGTATGATACGGTTAAAGCGACTATCAAAGATGCGGTGGTAGTGGCTCAACAATCAGATAATGCTGATTTGTATCGAAAAGTTCTTGATTCTTATATGGCAGCGGTAAGTCTTATGGAAGAAAATATTGAGTTGAAAGACAAAATACGAGAACTAGAAAGAAAGATAAATGAGGAGAAAGATGTGATTCTAAGAGGAGAAAGCTATTATAGAAAACTGCATAATGGAAAGGAAGATGGGCCATGCTGCATGCACTGTTGGGATAATGAAAAGAAACTTATACATTATGCACTTGCAGGTGATTTATATTATTGTCCTAAATGTATGTTCAAAACGCGTATGATTAAGTAAAGAGCTACAAGGCTCTTTTCTTTTACCATAAAGGACGGTGTTAAAAGAATGAAATACAAATACATATGCGATGTGCTAATCAGCATAGGATGCTTATTATTCAACGCTTATCTTGTTACATTGACGTTGTATATGTGTATCAACTACTCTTTATGGTGGATATTGTTATTGATTTTCTGTGTTACTCCGGAGGATTTGTATGATCACAGTATGTAAAGACTGCCCTAAGCGCCACCCAGGATGCCACGGAGCGTGCGAATGGTACAAGGCAGAGCGTAAGGCCTTAGATAGGGAAAACACACGTAGACGCAATGAGATAGCTACTATATGCAGTATTAGCGATAAATATAGATAAAAAGAATGAGAGGTAGGTGATATATTGGAAAAGGACAATAAAGCTAGTGATGCGTACAAAGATTACAAAAAAGGCATGAAGTATAAAGACATAGCTGACAAGTACAATGTATCACTAAACACTGTAAAATCATGGAAACGAAGGCAGTGGGTGGATATCGAAAAAGGTGTGCAACCTAAGAAAAAAAGTGTGCACACAAAATGCACCCCTAAAGTTGACAGTAATGCACCACCTAAAACAGAACTGTTACCAGAAGAAATAGAAACATTGAACAATGAGGAGCTGACAGAGAAACAGCGCCTTTTTTGTTTGTATTATGTAAGATGGTTCAACGCTACAAAGGCATATCAACGGGCTTATAAATGTGATTACTTTACAGCACTAACGGCAGGACCGAGATTGTTAGGAAATGTTCGGATAAAAGAAGAGATACAGCGTATCAAGGACGCCAAGATAAAGCAGGCCATGTACACGGCAGAAGATTTCTTTCAGAAAATGATGGATATTGCTTATTCTGATGCAACAGACTTCCTTTCTTTCGGCAGACGTAAAGATAAGAAAACAGGCTTAGAATGCAACTATGTTGATTTCCTTGACAGCTCAGAAGTGGATGGGACACTTATCCAAGAGGTAAAACAAGGCAAAGATGGTTGCTCTATCAAACTTATTAGCAAAGAATTTGCATTGAAATGGCTGGATAAGCATTACAGCGAAGCCACAGACCTACAGAAAGCGCAACTGGAGCAATTAAGAGCTCAGACGGATAAGTTAAAAGCTGATAATGATACAAGCACAAATGAAACAGCACAGGATGCTATGGATGCTATTACAGGCATAGTGGAGCAAATGAAACCGCTAGGTGATGATGAAACATGACGCAACCTATGTTACTGCTATCTCCTAAGTTTAAGGATTTCCTGTGTGTTGATACAGAACGGGAATTCCTGGAAGGAGTAACTGCATGCGGAAAAACTACAGTGGGAATATTCAAATTTATATGCAAGGTTGCAGCATCAGATATAAGATTTCACGTTATCGCTGGAGCTGACCTTGGGACAGTGGAAAAAAACGTTATCAATGGTGAACGAATGCTCCTTGATCAGTTTGTAAACGTAGCAGATTATCACCCATCAGGGCGTGGTAAGATACGCCTGCCTCATATTGAGTACAAAACGAATAAAGGCACAAAGATAGTATATATCTGCGGATATGATAACAAAAAGCGCTGGCAGAAGGTTCTTGGTGGTCAAGTAGGGTGCGTGTATATTGATGAGGTAAACATCGCTGATATGGAGTTTCTGCGAGAGATATCACATCGCTGTGAATACATGATGACCACATCCAATCCGGATGATCCATCGCTCCCTGTATATGATGAGTTTCTCAATCGTTCACGGCCATTAAAACGATATCGCAAAGATTATCCAGAGGAATTGTTGGATATGCTGAATCAGCCTGCAGAAAAAGGATGGATACACTGGTATTTTAATTTCAATGACAACGCAGCGCTTTCACAAGAAGCTATAGAACGTAAGAAAAAAGCCGTGGCCCCAGGAACCAAAATGTATAAGAACAAGATTCTTGGACTACGTGGGCGTGCAACAGGGATTGTATTTCCGAATTTCAACAGAAGTAAGAATGTCATATCAAAAGCTGATGCAAAGAAATATATGTATCGGTATTTTACTGTTGGTGTCGATACATCATATTCAGCAAATAGCCCTGATACGATTGCTCTGTTGTTTATCGGCATCACGATGTGTGGGAAGGTCATCATACTGAATGAGGAAGTATACAACAATGCTGATCTTAATACACCACTTGCACCTAGCGATGTTGTTAAAAGACTTATAGATTTTCTGGAAAGGAACAGGAAGGAATGGGGATTTGCAAAAAATGTATTTGTTGACTGTGCAGATCAGGCTACGCTTACAGAACTATACAAATATAAACGTTCGCATCCTTGTATCTATACATTTAATGATGCGTGGAAGGAAACAACCATTATAGATCGCATTCATATGCAACAAGGATGGATATATTTTGGCGATTACTTGGTGGTTGAGCATTGTACAAACCACATAAGGGAGCTAGAGGTATACAGCTGGCAGGATGATAAGTATGAACCGGAAGACAGAAACGACCATACGATCAATGCCAGTCAGTATGGATGGCTGCCATTTGTGCAGTATATCAATTCAACTAATCCATAGGAAGGAGGCAAGCAATGAAAATTTTTAATAAAGCAAAAAATGTAATAAAAGCATGGTTGGAGATAACGCCGGCTCAGAAGAACATATATCATCTGAATGAAACATTCAATTTTGAATCAAATGCAATTAAAAATCGAATTTGGATGCGAGGTGATCCAGAGGAACTGGATGAATTTTATAAACAGCTGGAGCGTGATAATTCATACTTCTGGGCAGCAAGCCCCCGCATCAAAATACGTAAGATTCATTCCGGACTGCCGTCATTGATGGTGCAGGTCCTTACTGATATCGTAATACGAGACCTTAACGGCATTGAGGTTGAGACGCGGCAAACGGAATGGGATGATATCAGCAAAGATAACAATTTCAATGAGGTATTACGTAAAGCAATCAAAGAAGCGCTGTTCATTGGGGATGGCGCTTTTAAAATATCGTTTGATAAGAAACTGACACAATATCCAATTATAGAGTTTATACCTGGTGACAAGGTGGAAATCGTCTATGAACGTGGGCGCTTTGTCGAATGTGTATTCAAAACGGAATATAAACATTTACACAAACGATATGTTCATTATGAGCATTATGGTAAGGGATATATTAAAAACGTTTTAACAGAATGGGGCATGAATGACCCGTTACCGTTGTCAACAATTCCTCAGACCGCCAATATTATCGATGTTTCCTTTGCTGGATATAAATTGCCTGATGAAAAAGGTGAGAATGAAGTATACGGCCAATTTGCGATGGCGGTACCATTTAAGATTAAAGACAGTACAAAGTGGGATAATCGTGGGGAAAGTATTTTCGATAAAAAAACGTCTTCCTTTGATGGATTGGATGAAATTATCAGTCAATGGGTAGATGCTGTAAGAGCTGCCAGGACAAAACAATATATTCCAGAAGCACTTATCCCACGTGATCCAGAAACTGGACAGATGCTGCAATTCAATCAGTATGATGATAGATTTCTAATGATTGAAGGAAACATGAAGGAAAAAGGTGAAAATCAAATCAATGTCACACAGCCTGTTATCCCTTCCGAAAATTATCTACAATCTTATATTTCTTTCTTAGACCTCTGTTTGCAGGGGGTTATATCGCCATCCACATTAGGAATCGATACAAAAAAGATGGATAATGCAGAAGCACAGAGAGAAAAAGAGAAAACCACGCTGTATACAAGAAATATTGTTATTGAGGCGATACAAAAAACACTTCCTGAAGTGATAAACTGCGTTATCAAGGCTTTCGATACTTACACAAAAAATGCGAGTGGAAACGATGTCGATGTTACAGTTAATTTCGGGGAATACGCAAGTCCATCATTTGAGGCAACAGTGGAAACCGTTGCTAAAGCAAGGCCAGGCAAAGTTATCATGTCAGTTGAGGCGTCGATCGATGAAATGTATGGTGATAGCAAGGATGACGAATGGAAGGCAGAAGAAATAAAACGGCTACGTATCGAAAATGGCGTCATGGAAACACAGGAACCCGTTATATCAGAATTTGATGATTTAGGTGGAACAACACCTACACCAGAAGATTATGAGGGTGAGTGATGGCTAAGAAAGAGAAAGACCCATACGCATTAAGAGACTTATTTTCCGAAATGGAGCTAGAACTTATGGCTTCACTACGTAGGAATTTTATAAACCATAAAATGGAGGAGCGAGCGAAAGGCTTTAATTGGGAAATGTGGCAAAAGGCTAAGCTGCGCAACCTGCAGGAGTACCGCAAGGAGACGACCAGCGTCATATACAGGTTTCGAAAGCGTATCACACAGGCAATCGAGCAGGTCCTGCGCGATCACTTTAGCGTTGGCGTGCGTAGAGCTGATATCAAATTGCCACAGGATGGAGTCAATACAGGACTTCACGGTGAAGCGCCGCCACAAGAAACGCAGTTTTTCGGTGTGAATAAGAAAAAGCTCGATGCACTTATCAAATCAACAAAAAACGATTTTGACGACGCACAGAAAGCTGTCTATCGTAAAATGGATGATGTGTATCGGCAGACAATCTTTAAGACTGAGTTTCAATTGTCCAGTGGAGCGATATCACTCGGTAAGGCAATCGACAAGGCTACAGAGGATTTTCTTGCTAAGGGCATCAACTGTATAGCATATAAAGATAAAGCCGGTGAAATCATACGCTATGTCAATATCGCTGATTATGCAGAAATGGCACTGCGTACAGCAAGCCATAGAGCAACTCTACTCGGTGAGGGTAGTAAACGCGACGAGTTAGGTGTGCACCTAGTCTTTGTATCAACGCACGCAAACTCCTGTAAACTGTGTTTACCTTGGCAGGGGCAAATACTCATTGATGACGTCTTTAGCCATCCTAGTGAGGATTATATTGCGAAATACAAAGATAAATATAAGTTGCTGTCCGATGCTATCAAAGCTGGGTTGCTACATCCTAATTGCAGGCACACGCTTGCGACGTACTTTGAGGGTGTGACAAGGCTGCCAAAACTGCAAGACCCAAAAAAGGCGCTGGAGAATTACAACAATGAGCAGAGGCAGCACAAACTGGAGCGTGAAATTAGGAAGCGTAAGAGGATACTTGCTGGAATCGTGGAGGATGGAGACCGAAAAGAGGCGAGGGCTAATCTAAGACAAGCCCAGAAAAATCTCAGGGACTTTCTGGAGGCGCATCCTGAATTTAAACGTAATCAGCGGAAAGAAAAAATTTATGGTATTGCTCCGAAGCTTGGTAGCGGCAATGGGGGCGCAGCTGGTAAGTCTAAAGGTGAATACGTGGAAACCATTACTCCATCAGAGATTGACAAGTACATCGAAAAGTACGAAAATGAAATAAAGGATTTGCCGGTTGAAAATGCTTATGTCATCCAAGAGGATGGCAAAGTCTTAAAATATGTAGGTAAGGAGGTAGCTGTAGCCTTTGAAGATGCAATACTGAAAAACGCAACGTTATTGCATAATCATCCCATTATCACCGAAGAGCCAAGCAATAGCTTTCAGGAGGATGATTTTGCATTTCTGCAGAATTTCGGAACAGAGATAAAGCGGTTGAGAGCCACTTATGGCAATATGCGTTATGAAGTAGAGGTGCTAAAAGACCTCAGTAAGGTATCATACCGGGATATAAAACTAAGAGCAAGCATGGACGTGGATATATTCGCTGAATTTGTTGATTTTGGAGATTTAGCCTTTGAGTTGTTGGATAGGGAGGGATATGTTAGATATGCAAAGACAAAAATTGAATAAAAAGCAGCAAGAGCTTTGGGATGAATTACAGCGTAAAACTGATGAGTTTTACGACAGTATCCCTGAAAAAGAAAAGCAGAAGTGGCCTAATGGAGATTTATATCATCCTCTAAGAGTCATGGAGCAAGAGTATTTAAAAAGAATAAGAGAATTAGCAGACGAGCACCCATAAATTGGATGCTTTTTTAGTGGAGGTACATTGTGAAAAAGGCAAACAGGAGTCAACGAAAGATTATGCAGGAACTTGATTACAAGATTGACGAGTACTATAAAACACATGACGATGAAAGTGATAAATTATATCGCATGCAAGCACACTATCACAAGAAAATTAAAAAATCTGGCAAAAGTGAGGTATGATCATTACTTTGCATAAAGTGTCAGTGATATTTACTACGATTTTAAATTACAATGCAGGACGTTAAAAATAAAAAGTGTCTGCATTTTTTTGTGGGAAGACAGAAAATGAGGTGAAGCATGTGAAAGACCCACCGCAGCGGAGTTTCCGTATTTTTGCAAATGAAAGGATGGTGATGATATGGCCTGTAAAAAGAAAGGAAAAGGCGGACGTAAATAATCTGTCTTTTATTATGCCCAACCATGACAAGGCTTTAAAAGGTGCATGTCCGAAAGGATAGGGGAGTACACCCGAATAAACAGGAGGAAAAAATGAAAAAGTATTTACGTTACCCTTTAAATATTCAGCTGTTCGGCGATGACGGAGGGACCGGATCAACTGCTGGTGCGCAGACAGGAGCACAGACGACAACAACGTCACAAATTGATTATGATAAACTAGCTGAGGTTGTGTCAAAGCGTTCAGCATGAACAGAGGATAAAGTGCTACAGGGCTATTTTAAACAGCAAGGTTTGACGCCAGAACAGGCCAGTGAAGCAATGAACCAATATAAGCAGGCACAGGTAACGAAGCAACAGGAAGAGGAACAGCGCATTCAGAATATGCAGCAAGAAAACGAAAAACTGAAAGCGCAGATTCTTGATGCGCAGATAGATTCTAAGATTGCTGAATTGTCTGCTAATCTTGGAGTGCAGGCAGATAAGGTGCCATTCCTTAACAAACTGGTCGATCGTTCTAAAGCAACAAAAGAAGATGGAACGCTAAATGATGATAACATCAAGGCGGCTGTCGAAACAGTATTAAAGGCTTTTCCTGATTTCAAGTCTACCACACAGGCAGGAGGATTTCAGCAAATTGGTGGAGGAAGTCAGGGAGCAGGAGGAAATGGTGTTGATGATCAACTTGACAGCATTTTCGGAGTAAAGAAAAAATAGGAGGGCTATATAAATGGCAGAATTAAATTATGTAACACAGTTTTGGCCACGTATCATTGAAATGTACGGGCACTTACTAATGTCTAATGAGTTGTATAATACAAATCAGGACATTCAGATTATCAACACAAAAGATATCCGGTTACCAAAAATCACAGTGTCTGGTTATAAAGACCACAATCGTAAGACGTTATCGTTTAACACAGGTTCTTATGGTAACGACTTTGAAACAAAGACACTGGACCATGACCGCGATATCGAATTCGCGATTGACCCAATGGATGTTGACGAAACAAATCAGATTGTTTCCTTGGCAAACATTCAATCGCGTTTTGAGAAGACGCAGGCTATTCCCGAACTGGATTGCTACACGTTCTCTAAGTTGTATACAGAGGCGAAACGTTGTAATGCAAATATTAAAACAGATGTTTTGACTACAGCAAACATTTTGAGTGATTTTGACTCTAACATTGAAATCATGGAAGAAACAGGGGTTCCTTTGGAAAGAGTCATCATGTATTGCACTCCAGCGTTTAAAACAAAGTTAAAGAATGCCGAAGGGATTCAGCGCACTTTGGAGGTGTCTGGTGGCACAAAGAATATTGATCGTCGTGTACGCTCGCTAGACGATGTTAATGTTATCAAGACAGTGCCAGCAAGCCGATTAAAGACTGCCTTTGACTTTACTGAGGGGTTCCAGGTAGCGTCTGCCGGAAAGCAGATCAATTACATTATGATTGATCCTGAGGCACAGGTATCACGTGTTAAATATTCCTACATTAAGGCGTTTACACCAGGACACGATAGCCGTTGTGCAGATAAATATCTGTACCAGAATCGCCGTTTTAATGGTACGTTTGCCTTGTTAGATGACTTACTCAAACAAGGATGTATCATCAATGCAGAAGCGGAGGGATAAGTATGAAAGCTTTAAAAGACAATAAAGAGTACACCATTGCCGAAGAGCAGAAGCATGCTTACCTCGAAGAAGGATTCGATATCTATGGTGATGATGGAAAATTGCTGGAATATTCTCCGAAAAAGAAAATTGAGTACAATAAATATGCTGCTTTGGAGAAAGAAAATCAGCAGTTAAAGAAAAGAATCAAGGAATACGAAAAGGAACAAAAGGAAGCTGGGAAATAGCATGTATGTTACACCCGAATACTACACTGCCGAATACGGCGGTACACTCATATCACAAGACGAGCTACCCAAGGCTCTAAAGGATGCGGAGTACAGCATCGACCATCTTTGTTTTGGCCGCATTAAGGGTAAAGGATATGATAATCTCTCACCCTATCAGCAAGAGCTCATAAGTCGTGCTGTCTGCTTGCAGGCCGATTACATTAAACAGTATGGATCGTATATCAATAGCCCGCTAAAAGGCTATAGCGCAGGGAGCACAAAGGTCGAGTTGGCAAATGTGACTTATGGCGGTATCAGCACTACACAGGAGATAATCAATCTCCTTGAGGATACAGGACTCAGATGTCTGGTGTTGTAATTGCGTGCCCCTTCCCGTTTCCTTCACACGAAGCTACGACACGTATCACCGTATATCAGGAGCAGGAAACAGAAGACCAGGGGCCCATTGAGACAATTATTTATGATGGTCTGGCGATTTACGACGAAAAGTCAAAGATTGTGTACGGCAAGGACAGCAAGCAGATATCTCTCAGCGGTATGCTTATCATACACGGCGATGTTCAGGCCTTGGAGGGCAAGACAGCTTTCCAGGGCTTTGTACAGATCGGCACGGAACGAAAACAGATATACGCTGTCCGAAAGCCAAGGCTGCTCGGTGTTATCTACAGCATAGAGATTGATCTATTATGAGAGTTAAGAGTATAAAGGTCAAAATCAACAGGGAAGCAATGACACAACTTGACAAAGCAAGGATACGAGCCCTCGTGCTCACAGCGCATGCGATGCTCTTCGATATTGTCGATAGAGGTGTAGTGCCCAAAGACATTGGAGAGCTAGAACGTAGCGGCTTTGTGGATGATGGTCATATTGATACTGAGCTAGTATCAAGCATTGTATTTGACACACCATATGCGCGCCGATGGTACTTTAACTTAGATGACGCTACATTTCAGCGTACTAAAAATCCGAACGCCCAGGATCACTGGATGGACTACTACCTGGATGGCGAGGGGAGACAGTTGGTCGTTAATACTTACTGTAAGTTTCTGCAGCAAGAAAGCGGAGGGCTTATCACATGATGACTTTAAAAGACGTCAAGGACTGGCTGAAAACGCGGGTCTCAGCGGATGTCTGGAAGATAGGTACTTACGATACATCCAATGATAAAACGGTCTGTGTGCGTAATCTAACGAGCAATCGAGGTGTGTTAGCTGTAGGTGGTCTACAAAATACAACCACCGCTGTCAAGGGCGTGTCCATCGTCATCCATTGGTCTAAGAATCCCGATGAAACAGAGCGTGTAGCGCAAAGTATACAAGCTCTGTTTTACGGGCAGCATCCGGTCATTGGTGATTACCGAGTTGTTAAATGTGATATGAGGAGCGACGAGCCAATCTCCGTCGGAACGGATGGAGAAGGCATCTATGAATATGTAATTGAAACATGGCTCACATACGAGCGAAAGGAGTAATTTATGGCAAAAGTAAAATCAGGGGCTTTCCCTGTATTTGATTTGGGTTTCAAAGTTGGTATCAAGGGACTGGCTAGTACAGATGAAGATATGGTGACCATTAAAGATATGGAATCGTTTTCGCTGGCTATCGAAGGAAATACACAGAAGTGGAGTACCTTGGACATGGTGGGATGGAGCAGAGCATTGATGACCGGTAAAGGGTTAACAATCTCTTTAAAAGGAAAGCGTAATGTCGGTGATCCAGGGAACGACTACATTTCATCCATTACCTTTAAGGATGGTCTGGACTGTACAACGAAAGCATCTGTGGATTTTCCCGATGGATCAAAATTGGAGTTTAACTGCGTGATTGACATTAAGTCATTTCTCGGTGGTGAGGCGCAAGACGTGGCACCATTGGAGTTTGATATGATTGTAGATGGCAAACCGATATTTACAGAGGCACCAACCACACCAGCTGGTTCTTAGGAGGTAAAGTATGGCACGAGAATACAATATTATTGAACGTTTGAAACGTCGCAATGAAAAGCCAACTGTGGTATTAGATGATGAGCACAAATATCCGATCAACACGAAAAAGACTAATGTCTTGTGCATGATGGCGTATATCCGGAAAACAGAGAAAAGAGGAAAGGAAGAATCAGACCCTGTAAAAGATATGGAAATGATGGACCATATCATAAAGATGGGGCTTGGCGAAGAAGCAGCTGCTTACATCGCTGAGCAGGATTATACCTTTGCAGTTATCCGGGATATTATTGAGGTCATTATGGCTGCAATCGGAGACGAAGATACAGGCTTTGAAAAAGAGGATAAGACCGAAAAAAAGTAACTGACCATTGGTATGACCTATTTGACGACTGGGATTTAATCGAAGCGTCATTTGCTATGCAGTATCCATCCAAGGATTTATTTGCTGTCGGTGATGATGATATGGAATGGCGTGAATTTGTCACTCTATTATCAGGTATTATGCCGGAAACGCCACTAGGTCAAATAATAAAAATACGGGCTGAGGATGATGACGATATCTTACAACATTTTACACCAGAGCAGCATCGTATCCGTAGTAGCTGGCGTAATCGTCAATTCCAGGAGACAATCAAAAGATCAGATAAAAAAGAGGTTATGAAGCAAATGAAGGCTATGTTTAAGTCTATGGCAGCATAACCTTTTTCTTTTTATAGGAGGGCAGGTGATGGTATGGGAGCAACAAGCGCAGGGTCTATACAGATGGATCTGGAGATAAAGTCAGACCTTGACAAGGACATACAGGCTGAGTCAAGCAAAATAGCTGATAGGATACGTAAACAGGTGGATGCAATGAGTGGCGATATGTTTAAAAACTTGCGGCAATCTCTTGTAGCAAGCCTTGACAAAATGAATGAATCTGTAAAGGCAACGCTTGACCGCACTAAACTTGAAATGCAGGCTTTTGTTGAGCAGATGGCGGGCATGGTTAAACAAATGTCTGGTGTGCAGATGCCTTATCAACAAGCGCAAAGTGACACAGAGCCGAGTACAACAGCTTCGCGTGGGCCCAGCGTAAGAGGGCCGCCGGTATCCATACCAAAGATTAAAATGCCTAAAGTGAGTATGGCAATGGATACTGCCTCAGTGCAGGCCCAAATGACAAATATTAGCAATCAAATATCTGTTACCACGGAAAAGGTTTCCGCACAAAAAGCACAACTGCAGCAGTATTATGATGAGCTCGATAACGTAAATGATATCCGAAGCAGTTTTTCCACTATACGTAATGAGATTACTCAGAATCAACAAAGGATAAAAGAGCTCACCGGTACAGCAGCAGAAATGAAAAACGCTACGAGAGAAGCGACTACGATATCTGGTAAAATCGCTTTGAATGACCAGTTAAAAAACGTGGATGCTGAAATCAAAAAATGCGTTGGTGATATAAAATACCTGAAAACGCAACTGGAGCAGTTATCTGGAGTGGATACAGGGCGTGTAATCACCACGCTAACATCCAAAATAGCGGCTTTAAAAAAGGCTATATCTGGTAATGAATCAAACTTAACGAATATGAAAGCTGCCTTTGATGGATTACAGGAGTCACAAGCACCAATTAAATTTCCTGATTTTCCTGAATTGGCATTACCTATTTCAGCAACTGATGGCTTTTCTTCTATAGGGGAAAAGGTGGCTTCTACTTCCGGAGTGTTTGCAAAAGCAAGAGCAGCTGTTGATTACTTTGCTGAAAGCATCGGCGGGTTAAAAGGTAAGCTTGTCGGAGTATCACTAAAAGGACTGCTAAGTGGACTTAACCTAGTTACTAATGTCGCCAGAATGGCGGGTAATGCTATTGTACAGTTTACAAAGCGTTTGGCATCATCAGCATTGCATAAGTTTAGCAATGGGCTAAAATCAGCAGGAAGGAGCGCTGTATCCTTCGCTGGGCGATTACTTGGCATAGGCTCAGCAGGTAAAAAGGCCTCTAACGGTCTAGGACGCGCCCATATGGGTATAGGGCGATTGATTAAATCATTTACAATCTTCTCACTGATTTTCCCACTGGTTAGCCGTGGCATTATGGCTTTGGCGCAAAATATCGGTGCAACACTCATGACAAATACCGCGTTTGCAAATAGCCTAAACCAGATACGCTCAAATCTGGCAACAGCGTTTACACCTATCTTTCAGGCAATCATGCCAGCCTTAAATGCGCTCATGTCCGCACTGGCTACAGTAACCGGTTATATAGCGGCCTTTATGTCTGCTATTTTTGGTAAGTCCATGTCAGCAACAAAGCAGGCTACATCCGGCATCTATGCAGCTAAAGATGCAATGGGCGCCTACGGCTCATCAGCTGATAAAGCAGCCAAAGCGTCGGAAAAAGCTCGTAGGTCGCTTATGGGATTTGATGATATTAACAAACTGGACGATAAGGATGATTCAGCCGGTTCCGGTGGTGGAGGGGGCGGCGGGAGCGATATGCCTGTTTACACACCAACCGATGTCGATGACGGCCCTATCAAAAAATGGGTTAAGCAGCTCAAAGACCTATGGACTAAGGGTGATTATGCTGGTATCGGTAAACTCATAGGTCAACAGGTCAATAAGGCTGTGGCGTCGTTTACAGACTGGATATCTTGGGATAACTTAGGTAAGTCGATCACTGAGTTTTGCGACGGATTTTGTGAGCTCTTTAACAGTTTGATAGACACAATTAACTGGGAAAATATCGGGCGTATGTTTGGTACTGGGATCAATACTATTGCCAACACTTTATATTTACTGTTTACCGGTATCAACTGGGAGCGGATAGGTAAAGCTCTGGCGCAGGGACTTAACGGTCTTGTGTACAGCGTTGACTGGGATAAGCTAGGGCGTACTTTTGGGTCGTATGTGCAGGCTTGCATAGATGCTTTATACGGATTTGTGACTACTGCAAATTGGCCTGCTATCGGTAAGGCTCTAGCAGACGGAGTTATGGGGGTTATAAACGGGATAGACTGGGGTAAACTTGGATCGGCACTATCCAAAGGAGTACGGGGACTAGCTGCGAGTGTAAAAAACTTTATTGCTAACATTAAGTGGTACCAGTTAGGTAAGGATGTATGGTACTTTTTATCTAGTATAGACTGGTCAGGCATTATCGAGGATCTAGCATATCTAATAGGACAGTCAATCGCTGGAATAGGTCAATTCCTGTGGGGATTTATAGAGGATGCCGTAAACAGCGTTGTAAAATACTGGTCCGGGATATTCAAAGAGACAGGCGGGGACATCATAAGCGGTTTATTGTTAGGCATAGTTAGGGCTATTGGCGACATAGGTTCTTGGATAAAAAAGCATATTGTTGACCCATTTGTTAACGGATTTAAGAGTCTATTCGGGATACATTCGCCGTCTACGGTAATGGCAGATATGGGTAAATATCTCATTGAGGGCTTAAAAAACGGTATTGCAAAGACCATAAAAGGGCTTGTTACCGCGATACCAAAACTATTTTCTGGCCTTGTCAAAGCTATAGGCAACGTATGGACAGATATAAAAAAGAAAGCAGGCAAAGCCTGGGATGGTATCACGAAGTCCTTAGGGGATACATGGTCTAATCTCAAAAAAGGCGCAAGTGATATCTTTGGTAAAATCGGAGATAAAATATCTAGTGTTTGGAATGGATCTGATAAAGACACAAAAAGTGCTTGGGGTAACATAAATGGTGTAGTGGCGGATTCCATCGACTCCGTGAGGGATACCGTAAGTGTTAACTCAGAAAAAGCGGGGAAGGCCATAGAGCAGAATTTTAACTCTGCGAGAGATTCACTCATAGGCGCAAACCGCGGTATGGGTAACGATACTAAAAATGCGTGGGGCCCCCTTGTAACTTTTGTATCCGATAAATGCGGATCTATCAAAAACGATATTTCACGTACTTTTAAGGATTCAAAAAATACTGTAGACACAAACAGTAAAGGCATGAAATCGTCCGTAACAAGTAATCTAAGTGCTACAAGTAAATGGATAGCGGGTACGATGTATGATGATATGTATTCAAAGGCTAAAAACATGATGGAGAAATTTAAAAAGGGGTCTGGCTCTGTGAACGTTAAATCGACAGTGCAGTCTTGTGTAAATAAAGCCACATCATGGTTGAGCGGTCTTGGTGGCAACTCTTACACTTGGGGCGGTCACATGATATCAGGGTTTGCTAACGGTATACAAGATTATGCATACAAAGTAACTAACGAGGTCAAAAAGGCAGCAAATATCGTAGCATCATGGCTGCATTTCACCCGTCCAGACACTGGCCCTCTGCGTGAGTACGAGCAATGGATGCCTCATATGATGGAGGGGCTCGGCAAGACTTTGGCAATGAGCACGCCGAAGTTTATTGGTCAGGTCAAGAGCTTATCTCAATCCATGTCAGGGGCAATGCAGGCAGCGCTGCAAGAGCCTACAATCGCATTTGCGGGCGAACGTAACCTGAATGTACAGCATGAGTGGAAAGAGGCTCATGACGAAAAGCGCGAGGTGTCTATGGCTGATGTCGTGGAAGCAATAAAAGACCTACGTCAGAAGTTTGATGAGGTTACGCAGGCTGTACAAGATAAAGACACTACAGCGTATATCTCGCCGAAAGAATTGTTTGAGAGTGTCACAGACGAGCATAACAAGGACGCTCGTAAAAACGGTAAGAGCCGTTTTGACTTATAAGGAGGTGCGGGTATGGCAATACTCACAGCAAATGGCGTGGCGCTGCCTGCGCCTACCGTCATAAAAATTGACAACGAGATCATATGGTCGAGCAACACTGGACGTACGTCAAGCGGTGCTATGGCTGGTGATGTTGTTGCCGAGAAAAAAACAGTAACGATAGAATGGGGAGTGCTCCAAGAGTCAGATATGAGTAAAATCAAAAAAAATCTGATTGCAGGGTTCTTCCCTTTTGTTTTTAACGGTGGCGGAGGGGCAAGCCTCTCAATCACATCATACCGGGGTACGATCAATGAGGAGCACATAGGGCTCCTAGGTGATGGCATCTATTGGTACAAAAAAGCGACTGTAAAAATAATACAGCAATAAGGAGGATTTTATGGCAGTAACTACAAAATCAAACAAAAACATCGAAATCACAAAAGACATTATGGTGGATAATGTGCCAGTAAAACAGATAAAGGGCGTGATCAATACCGGCAACCCAGAAAATGCGGTTGTTACAGATTACACTAGCAATCAGACTTTGTACAAGGCTAATCGCGAAGCAGTACGCACAGCTGCGTCAACAGCAGAAGATGAAATTTATGCGGAACAGGATGCAATCATTGCGGAGCTGGCAGGAGGTAACAAGGATGCAGCTTAAAAATAAACAGATCGTAGATGCGCAGCCCGCGCTTGGCAAGATGCTCAATACTGCACTTCCAGCAAAGCAGTCTTATCATATTAAAAAGACGTTGGAATCCGTTAAAAAACAGGCTGTATTTTTGGAGGAGCAGCGCTCTGAGCTCATAAAAAAGCACGGCGTTGAAAAGGACGGAAATTACCTTATACCAGATGGTGACATCGAGGCGAAAAAGAAGTTTTTTGATGAGTATAAGGAGCTGTTAGACCTAGAGGAAGACATCGACGTGCGTCAGCTTACCCTCGATGAATTGGACCGTGTGGAGCTTACAGCGAATGAATTAGAATCAGTTGAATTTATACTGAAAATCGAAGAATAGCACAGGGAGGTGGTACGATGATAACCACATCCGATAAGTATAAAACGGTGGTCTCTAAATCAGGCCGCCACTTCCAGCTGAAAATTGACATTGCGGGCACCGAATATACAGGCATAAAGAGTTTTAAAATTAAAGGCGGAACCAACTCATCCGAGCAAATCACTTTTGGGGACACTGTGTCGTCTTATATTGAATTTATCCTTACGGATGTACCAAAAAACACCATCCTAAAAGGCCGCCAAGCGATACCATACATTGGCTTGGAGCTGGACGATGGTACGGTAGAGTGGATAAAAAAAGGTGTATATAACCTCGATAAACCGGTGCGCTCAGGTGAGTTTATAAAACTTACCGCATATGATAACTTTGCCCTTTGCTATAAAGGTTTTTTTACTGCCTTATCCGGCAATCAAAAAATTGTGTCCATTCTGCAGGAGCAATGTAAAAAGATAGGCATTGAGTATGCAGGCGGTGCGGATGATGTAACTTATAATGTTGATAGCCTGCAAGGGCTTACCATCATTGAGGCTATAAGTGTGCTTGCCGCTTATTGTGGTAAAAACGCTATAATGGACAAAGACGGCAAGCTCAGGCTGGTATGGTATACCGATGCAAGTCTTACCATATCCCCGAGTCGATTTGCGGATCCATTAGAAATGGATGAGGAAGATACTTATATAAATCGGTTGGACTGTACGATTGACGAGGAGCACTCTGTATCCGCAGGGACTGGTGTGGGCATCTATTTTAGCTGTCCAGGAATGACCCAGGAGCGTATCGCTGTCCTGTATAACCGAATAAAGGGTTTTACGTATAGAGCTGCCAAACTAAACTGGCGTATGGCTCAGCCTGATGTTGAGGCAGGCGACCTCGTTCGGGTGATGGATAATGCTGGTAATGCATATGCTATCCCGCTGATGGACTATGAGTTTAATTGTGATGGTGGATTTTATGGCACCATAGAGTCCAAAGGTAAAACTGAGCAGGAGCAGGATACAGGTTACAAAGGGCCCTTGCAGACAAAAGTAGATAGAACTTACTCTGACCTCGTAAGCACAAAACAGGTCATCACAGATAAGATAACAGCCTTTGAGGGAGAGTTTGAGACCATAAACACCAATTACCTAGAGGTCAACAAAAAGCTCGCAGCCCTGGATGCTGAAATTGAAAATCTGGACGTGACTGAGCTTACCGCTAAGGTTGCGACCATAGAAACATCCTATGTATCTAAAGAGTACGTACAGGAGCTGTACGCCACTAAAGCTGAGGTACATGTACTGGACGTTGACCTAGAGCGTGTCAACACTCTGCTCGCAGGCAGTGTGACAGTTGGCAGTACGCAAACCATAGTCTTAAATGCTGATAACACCACAATATCTAACGCGCTGATAAAATCGGCCATGATTGATAGCCTATCAGCTGATAAGGTCACAGCTGGCACGATTGATGCGAGCAGCATACACTTTAAGTCGCAGTCGGGTAGGTTAGATATCTTTGGTGAGACTTTGCAAGTCAAAGATGCAATCCGCACTCGCGTACAAATAGGCAAGGATGCATCCGGCGATTACAATATGTATGTCTGGGACGAGGCAGGTAAATTGATGTTTGATGCGACCGGCATAACATCGTCCGGTATACAGCGGCCGATTATTGTCGATAGCATGGTGGCCAATGATGCAAACATATCGGGTGATAAAATCAACATCACCTCGCTGGTCAAAGAGATTAACGATGGTAAAGAGGTCATAAAGTCCAGTCATATCTTAGTAGACGGTGCTAACCAGTCTCTATCCGTGGTGTACAACACTATCACCGGTGACATAAGCACTCTGAGCACAGCGTTGTCTATGGAGCAAGGCAAAATCTCATCGTTGATTACCGATGTATCACAAGCTAAAGGTGATGTATCAACATTACAAACCAATTACAGCAGTCTTATGCAGACCGTAAATGGTATCAATAGCACAGTAGGCGAGCATACCTCCACATTGGAAGGAGTGGCATCGAAGCAAACGACACTCGAACAAAGCGTAAATGGATTGACCGGTAGAATTTCATCAGTTGAATCCACTGTATCTAGTACATCAACTAAACTCAGCTCCTTGGTTGCTGATGTTAGCGGATTTAAAACTACGGTAAGCGATACATATGCTACCAAGGATATTGTAAATAGCATAAGCTCAACGATCACGCAAAAGGTAGACAGTTTATCAGTGAGTATCATGGAATCATATAATCGAATAAATCTCATAGAGAATTCTGATTTTACAAACGATACAGCTTGTTGGAACAAATCATTAGCATCGACATGTACAGGTGGCAGAGCATTGACATGGGGGAGCAGCACAGGGCGTGCTCTTTGGTTAGAATCTACTGCGTTTGGCGGAACTTCGAGCAGTAGTTGGAATCAACGTATAGACATCGGACGTAAGGTAAAAGGATTTTACATATCTGCGGAGTTTTTGACAAATTCCGATTATGTGGCAGGGTCTACAAATCCGCTTGCAACTTATATCATCAATATATATTATACCGATGGCACCAGCAGCTCAGGATCTGTTAGAGATACTTCACATAAATGGGTGCGGGTAGGTAAGTTTGTTGAAGTTGAAGATAAAGAAGTAGAGTATGTAAGAGCATATCTATATGGTAGAGATTTCAAAGGGCGCATAGCTTTTAATAGACCTTTTCTCTGTGAAGCAAATTCTGCTATTGACTCATCCTACTGGGCGCCGGCACAATCAGAAGTAACAGGCAATATGAGCGTCGTGATCAACTCTGGAGGATTACGTGTCAATAATGGCGCGTTGTCCATTTATAACAATGCAGGGAGTAGGGTGCTATATGGCGATACGAACGGAAATCTAACGATGACAGGGACGATTACCGCCACCTCAGGTAAGATTGGCGGGTTTGATATCAAGTCAACAAGACTGATAGGTATAAATGATGGTAAATATACCGTAATGCAAAGTGCCGGGATGTATGCCTTTTATGCAGGTAGCACTGCTGAATCTATGACAGGTGCTCCTTTTTATGTAACACATGCAGGTAAGTTGAAAGCTGATGATGCACTGTTAACCGGATCATTTACGAGTCTAGGAACAGAAAACACAAAAGTAGTTATAGGGAATGGCCGCATGGATTTGTTTATCAATAACAATCATTGTGGTGGAATCGCATCAGCTTACAGCAGTAGTACTAGTAGAGGTATATTACTGTCGGCTGATACTGGCGCAAAGTTTTTATCATTGGGACAAACGGATATAAACGGCGATGGTGGTGCATCATGGTATACACTTAATTTCGGACTTAACCCATCCGGTTGGACGGAGCGACATATATTTTTAGGATCATCAAACTTTCCGGTGCAACCTAGAAACGGAAAAGGTTATGTGGTAGTTTCTAATGTTACTGGCGGTGGATTCCGAAACATTAGGCAGATATATCACGGACACCCTGATTCCAGTACAGATTATTTGCAATACGAAGATGTCACAGGATCAGATTATTATTGTAAAACATCGTGGGTGTCTGATGCTAAACTTAAAGCAAATATTTTGGACACTGATGTATGCGGAATTGATGCGATAAGGAGATTCAAACATGAATCCTTCGTCTTTAAAAAGTCGGGATTTAAAAGGTCAATAGGTTATATAGCACAGAATCTGCAAGAAATAGATCCGCAACTCGTCGAAAATCTAGGTGGGACGTTGGCAATAAATCCGGAAGTTATAATACCGTATATTTCTAAAGCAGTGCAAGAACTTGATTTTATTGTAAAAAACAATGAATTATCCGTACTGCGAGATATAGAATATATAAAAAATAAAAATCGTGATTTAGAGAGGAGGGTGGATACATTGAGGGATGAAGTAATGCGTTTGAACAATGAATTATTTGATACAAAATCCGCTTTATCTGCTTTACGAAGCTGAGAAAGGAAGTGATCCTAAGGTATCTCGTTTTCAAGGGTGTACGTCAACACCCTTTTAAATATGCTCATAAGAGCGAAAGGAGAAGAAATATGGAGACGCTTTACACTGTTTTACTGGCAGACCTCAGCATGGTGCTGGTCTGCTACGCTATTTTACTGCTGGCCTTTGCGGCCAATGTGGTGCTGAGCTTGTATCACAATATCAATATCACCGGAGAGCGCTTTGATGCTAAAAGGCTATGGCAGGGTGTCAAAAAAGCCTTGGTGCTGGTCTTTGGTACTATGCTGATGGTTGCAGCTGTAGACGCAGCCACAACAATGCTGACGCAGTATGTGCCGGATATCAATGACCAGGTTCATGATCTCATCACCGTGGCTATGATTGCCGCTACGATCGGTGTAGCAGCATGGCGCTATATCAAGGATGCATACAGTACGTTTATCAATATCCTTAACGGTAAGCCCTCAGAGGTCGCAGCTGCGGTAGATGCAAAGGAGTAACTAAGATGTCAGATGCTATTATTATCGCCTTGATTGGTGGTGTATGCACTGCTATACCATCTTTAATCGCAACTATCATAATCAATAATAAATCTACTGCTGTCATGCAATACAAAATTGATGATCTAACTAAAAAAGTAGAAAAACACAATAATGTTGTAGAACGTATGGCGGTTGCAGAAAACAGTATCAAGTCAGCACATCATCGTATTGATGATTTGATGGATAAATAGGAGGAAATCAAAAATGGCATTTAAGAAAAGAACAAGCCTGTCCGGTTTGACAGGCAGTGAGTGGATGGATTGGGCTGTACGCAGAACTGGTGTGAATATGCCAAATTGCTTTACCTACGCTACAGCCCGTATCAGCGAGATTTTAGGACGTGAGGAGTATTTGGATAGCCCACGGGTAAACGGTGCACAGGAGTTATGGGATAACTATTCAAACGGCTTTAAACGCTCAAAATATGCTGTAGAGGGTGCACTCATGATCTGGCAGTATGGCCAGTATGGACATGTGGCGGTATGCGAAGAAATAATTGATGCTAATACTGTAGCTTGGTCACAGTCAAATTATGGTGGCAAAAATTTTGAGTATATCAAAGGCAATCCTAACGGATATAAGGGAATGCACTTTCTGGGATATCTGGTACACGATAAGTTGCCAAAAGCAGAGGCAGCGAAACCATCTACCAGTAAGCCTGCAACATCCAGTATCAAAGCTGGTAGCAAGGTTAAAATCAAGTCCAGCGCCACAAAGTATGCTACAGGTCAGACAATCCCTGCGTGGGTTAAAGGTAAAACCTATACAGTCCAGCAAGTATCTGGCAGTAAGGCATTGATCAAAGAGATAACATCCTGGGTTAAAACATCCGACCTACAGGTAACTGGTAATGCAACAGTGATTGCCGTCGGCAAAAAGGTCAAGGTAAAAAAGACAGCCAAGACCTATGCAACAGGGCAGGATATCCCATCATTTGTAAAAGGTGCTACATACACTGTAATGCAAATAAGCGGCGAAAAGGTATTACTGAAAGAAATTATGAGCTGGGTAAGGAAAACAGACTTAGAGTAAAAAACTATCCTACTTCTCTTGATTGAGAGGTAGGATTTTTTTGTTGTAAATATATTTTAAAATGTTACAATATAGACATGGATAGGGGGAGTTACATATGTCTAAATATTTAGATTCATACTTAAAAAACGAAATCAAAGTATTAAATTGTATCAAAATTCCAGATTTGGAACATATCATAAGTGTTTTAGAACATAAAAGGAAGCAGAAATCTTCTATATTTATTTGTGGTAATGGCGGAAGTGCTACCACTGCATCACATTTTACTTGTGATTTAAACAATTTAGAAAAATTCAAAGACGGTATAAAATTCAAGTGTTTTTGCTTAAATGATAATATAGCACAACTCACTGCAACAGCAAACGATATTGGTTATAATAAAATTTTTACGAGAGCCTTGAGTAATAGAGCATCATCAGATGATATTTTGATTTTATTATCAGCAAGTGGAGATAGTGAAAATATCGTGGAT
>OAVH01000628.1_pt1 | contig 24855 bp, 27 predicted proteins | sample 1495281 | NCBI WGS metagenome assembly OAVH01 (sample SAMEA2580082, study PRJEB22360) | human gut metagenome | biome: human gut; feature: human-associated habitat; material: faeces | place: Denmark | collected 2008/2010
ATCTATTTTTGTAAAATCATTTATTTTCTACACTTTGAATTATACAGGAAGCTTATTAACATTTTTAACTGAATCATGAAATCGGTAGTGATATTCTGATTCTTTTACATTTTGAAAATAAAATTTCTTTAAATTCATCCAAACCTCTCCAAATTTCTTGCTATTATAATAGAATTGCTAAAAAGTCAATCCTTCCCAACGTTCTTTCGTCATATAATTCGTATGTCCTACCCTGATTTCATTCATCAACGGCACCGGTACTTCTTTACAAGTATGATGATAAAGAAATCCTACTTTTTCTTGTACACGCTTCGATTTAACATTTCCATCATAATATCCACACCAAATTGTGTTCATTCCAATATTCTCAAATCCATGACGCAAAATTTCCTTTGCCGCTTCAGGAACGTATCCTCTGCCCCAAAATGGTTTACCAAGCCAATATCCAAGTTCGCATTCATCATCACTTTCTGTCATATCCGTATGACCATTCAATTTAAGTTCAATCGCACCAATTGCCTTGTTGTTCCCCTTTTCACAGATTGCATAGCATTCAGCACCAGTAAAAACATTTTTAATAACGTCCAAACTTTCCTCTACATTTTTATGTGGTGGCCACCCTGCAATCGGCCCCACATCTGGATCTTTGGCATATTCATAAAGGCTTTCAGCATCTGCTTCCGCCCAACGACGCAATACTAATCTATCTGTTTCCAATATCATAAAATCAACCTCATTTCATACTACTAAATCATAACTTTCCGCAATCATCCTTTGAACCTCATGCCTTGGTATTGTTCCATCCAAAATCACCGTATTCCAATGATTTTTATTTTGATGATACCCCGGCAGCACAGACACATATGCATTTCTCCAAAAATCACGCCACTCCGGATTAACTTTGACATTTATGCAAAGATGTCCGTTTCTTTCATATGTCCATAGAAAAGCTTTCTTATTTTTCTTCACTCTTACCAAAATCCAATTTGGATCATGAAACGGAGCATCTTGATAGGTATCCGGTAAAGAAAGACCATATTCTAATACTTCTTTTCTAGTTCTCATTACTTCTCCTCTGTTTCATCATTCTCTTTCTTTGTTTTATTCATCCTTACAGAACCAAGACAGAGCATAGTTGACCCTAGACACAACCAAACAACTCCCGTTGAAGTATTATTGCCACCCAAGAGGTTGATTGCCGCAGCAGCATAAAACAACACCGCAGAAACATAGTATAAAATAGCGCATGTCTTTTCTTTTTTCATAAGCTATGACCTCCAGATTATAAACCTGTATCAATTATACTATTTTTCCTTCCATCCTACAATTCCAAAAGCGCTTAATGATTTAAAAGGAAAAGAGGACCAGCTACTATGCCAGCCCTCATCCTAAATGTTATTATCGTTTGTTATGATATTTTAAAATCTGCTGTTCTACTTCTTCAATCGTAATTTCGCCCCTGATATGTTTTCTAGCCAATTCAAGTAATACTGGTGACACTTTTAAATTGTCTACGTCTTGAAGTCCTATTGCTATCTGCCAATTTTCTGCACGTTCTTTTTGTTCTGGCGTTCCATCCTTAATATATTCTTCAAACATCTTCAGGCTCCTTAAATATTTCTATCGTCGGCTACTTCTGATCGTTCTTCCCAATCTTCACGGTTGCCGCAGCGTCTTAAATAGTCATGACCACCATCTACCGCAACAGCCTCACATTGGCAAAACTTAAAATCATGCACCGACTTACTTTCGATAATCTCTCCGCATTTTTTACACTTTATTTTATTCTCTATAATTTTCACATCAACCACCTATTCCTTCCTAGAAAGAGTAAAATGCCCCAGCATTACATCTAGAGCATCCTTCTCCTCTATACCACTTTAAACATATTCTGCCCCATCGGCTTTTTACCTTCCGTCTTATCCACTTCTTTTCTCGCCTGTTCCAGTTCCTCCATGCGGATCATCTCGTTCTTCGCATCGTCTAAACCAAGATGCGTGTAAGTATTCATTGTTACTCCAATGTCCGAGTGCCCCATCAGGTACTGTAATGACTCTTGCTTCAATAGCAGAAAAGTCGGCAACAAAAAATGTTCTATCCACTGACGGAATAAATGCAGTTCGGACAAGCTGTGAAAGTGTATCCGGGATATCCTCATATAAAAAGTCCAACATTTCATAATCGCCATTCTTTACAAGACCTCTTGCCTCTGCCAGATCTTGCATATGATTCTGGGGAAGGTTCTGTAACTGCACCAATCTTCCTGCAAATCTTCCCGTACAGTTTGCTCCATAAAACTGAAACATTCCTCTAACTCTATTGTCTGCACAAACAGAATTCTGCATCGCCTGATATTTGCGAACCGATGACTTGGCCAGTTTCTGTCTTAATGAAAGTACCTCTGACATTTCATCCGACACCTCATCAATCAATGCAGCCACTGCCTTTTTCCCAAGCGTTTCTGTTTCTATACCATTATTTGAAAGCCAATCCTTCATCTGGACTACAGAATTAGGATTATCCAAATTGGTAAGTTCCTGCATCTTGGCCACAAGATTTTCACGAGACACACCGTCAATCTCAATACACTTCTCTACAAAATCCATATCCACCAGAATACCTCTATCGTTGATTTCCTGATCGAGATGATATTCGTCCCACACAAAATCCGGCACAGGAAACTTCTGCAATCTATTTTGTATTTGCATCTCCGTTTCCACATCACGAATGTTGTATTGCTTAAATCGTTTCCATTTCTCCTTATCATGCTGAGAGAGATTTCTCGTTCTGCTACCGTTGGCTTTCGTTGGCTTGCATGGTGTACAGAAATATCGAATCAAATCTTTGCCTTCGATTAACTTTTGCTTTTCCAAACCAAGAACTGCTCCCACTCCTTCCAATGACAACGGAAGTCCCATATAAGCAGACCACACCATCGAGCATTTCCAAGAATCCGATTCAAGATAAGTTTCTGTTGGATATCCTAAGAATCGTGACAAGCAGATTCGCTCAAACTGAGCATTAAATGCCCATTTGGTAACAGTTTCATCTTCTAATGCAGAAAGTATTTCTTGTGGAATTACTTCTCCACTTGCAAGATCAATTACTTGTACTTCTCCTCCATCTACGCTATAACCAAACAGCAGAATCTCAAAATCCGGTGCTTCCACATATCGGTACACACCTGCCTTTGCAAGATTTACAGAAGAGAATGTTTCAATATCTATTTCTAAAGTTTTCATCATTACCTCCAACTAAAAAAGCGGGCGATACGAAGAATCCTCCATACCGCCCTTGAAAATGTTATTCATTATTCTGTTTCTTCTGCTCTTTTTTTGCACGTCTCTTCTTGATCAGATACTGGATACCATCCGATACCATGATACTGAAAGTTCCAATCAGGAATCCCATCGTGCATCCGAAACATACCATAAGCATAAAGTTCTGTACTTCTGTCATTGTCGTGTCCTCCTTATGCTAAGAAATCATCGTCAACTACTGTACCGAAATCATCTGCTGCAGAGGTCTTACCGCCAAGAGATTCTCCGTCACGAATCTTCTGAATGTTGCCAAGACCACAGGCGATACCTTTATTACCGTTTGAATTGAATGCGTAGAAGTTCAGCGATACTCTCGCATAACAACCGGAATACACTTCGCCTCTGTCTAAGATAGGTTTCACCGCGCGATCCACAATCTGAGGTGCGGTTGTACTATTCGCATTGATAAAGTAATGCCCCTTGTAAGCTTCATCATCACGTTCCAAATCCCCGTCACGAAGCGGAAGCTTACCACCGCTGACGAAAGGTTGTTTATAGTGGCAAGATACGGTGTCAAGAGATACATCGTTCTGTACTCATTTCCGTAACTGCCTCCCCATCCCAAAAGGAAATGCTTGTACTGAAAAAGCGGTGTTGCCGCATTGTTCAGTCTTTCATTTCCTTTTGTCTTTATCACAGAATCGGCTGCCGTAATCTGATAATCGCCACCTATAATCAAATCCCCTATCAAAGTCAGATACAATTCACAAGTTCCGGATTCGCATAAAGGATTTCCCGAAGAAGTAAATCCAAATGGAATCAGTGTCACATCTGCAGAATTGCTGACATTGATTTTGTAAATACCTTTCTTATTATAAGCAGGCACATAAAGATATCCATTTCGCATACAACATCTGCAGATTCTCTCCGGATAACTGGAATCAGTTGCCCGCTCACCAACTGCCTGCAGATACGTATTGGAAAGTGTCCAGGATCCTTCCTCGATGGAATAATCTTCTTTAGAAATCTTCACCCACACCATTGTTGCATCTCCAGATGAATTCTCCTCATTGGAAAATCCATACCAGTATCCATCCTGCCCATCCAGAAATTCTCCATATAAAGTGTAATCGCCAAGAAACTTGAACGTAGATGCCGGAATTGCCTTTTCTTCCAGTACAGTATAGGTCGAATCATTAATTTTCTCGTTCAACCCAATACTGAAAATCGGAATTCGCACCTTGCGTACGATGACACAGGAATTCTCAAACGTAATAGAATAAAGCATATCATTTTTAAAATCCACTTCTACGGTTTCAAATAGCACCATCTGTTTTGCCAGCCCTAAAGTTCCAATATCTACTTCTTTTAACTGTAAGAATGTACTGGCATCTGCCACACTGCTGCCATAGCCATTCTGCCCACCAAGAGCACTGGTAAGAGCAAGCGCAGCAATTGTTCCATTTCCCTGACTGGCAGTAAACTCCCAGACAAACTTATATCCATTGTCTAGCACCTTGCTCTCCGTCAGATTCAAACTTCCTCTTGCGGTATTCGCAGTAGAATTCACATCATTGGATGCGTAGGCTACCGGAAGGTTATCTGACTTCACATAAATCTTATCTGCATTTTCCTCCAGTGCCTTTTGAAAAAGCAGAATGCCTCCAATCATATTCGGACAAATGGGAAGAAGATTATCCGTCCAGACAAGTCCGGTGGAATAATCCTCTTCGCAATAAAAAATGGCCATTGGATTTAGACCTAAGATGTTGTTTATCGCATTGGTGACCATGTTCTCTTCCACATAAGTTTCCACCTCTGAGGTATTCACATCCGTCAGTTCAATGATCGCTGTTCCTTTTAACTTCATAAAAACCTCCTATTCCACAATCACAGGTCGGCAGAACGCACCAATAACAGTTCTTCCCTGCACCTGGTCTGTATAACTTCTCTGTACATATTCAATGATCTGTGTTGCAACTGTATCTGTAATGCCTTTGACATCCATACCACCGCCAATCACAAATCTTCCAATCTTTTCTTCGATTTCAATTTTTCCATCCCATGCTGCAGCGGCTGCCATCGCCTGCCCGCTGATGGATGCAATACAGTCACCGACACCTACTGCACCAGTTCCATTCTCCATTCTTAGATACACGTTGAATGTATTTGTGATATTAGAGACCACACTTTCAATCGGATAATATAAGGAAAGAATGTGTTTCCCACTCATCCACGTTTCCACTGGACAATGCAGTGTGTTTATCGTGTCATTCAATTCAAATGTAATATAGCAGATTACTTTTCCATCCTCTGACCATGTGACAGGAAGCTCCACTTCTACTGAAACCAGGGATTCTGTTGTTTCCCCTGTCTCCGCATCCGTCTCTGTGTTTGGAATAGTAACCGTTCCTTTGGCGTTTGCAGTACGTTCTGTCTGCAATGCTGATGCATCCACAATGACCTGTCCGAAGAACTGGGCATGATTTTCTTCTGTCGTTGCAAACTCAATGCTAATAATTCTGGTATCTGTTTCACTCAGAGTATAAGCAGATGCATTCGTGAAGGTATGGATTCCAATCTTACCTGCGTCCACCTGATTAAGTAGCCCAGAAATGTTCTTATCATTCTTAGACTTCGCCTGTGCAAGTCTTGGATTTTTCCCAACACATTTCAGCGAATGTTTCCCACCAATCCTGCAATTTGAGGATGTAATGCAGGTGATCTGTTCGCTATCCGCATGACCGCCGCTGAACCTTAAAATGTCTCCCACAATCGCCTGTTCCCACCTTGCAACCCATGGGTCTAAGGTATATTTCACGAACTCCAAAGACTGCTGCTCTATATTAGAAAAGCTCGACTTCTCCAAATCCCCGACCATATGTGGCGGAACCCGGAAAATTCGAGCTATTTCATTTATCTGAAATTTTCTTGTTTCCAAAAACTGTGCCTGTTCCGGACTAATGGAAATCGGTGTGTACTTCATCCCCTCTTCCAGAACTGCTACCTTATTGGCATTGGAACTGCCACCAAAAGCGGATGTCCAACTGTCCCTTACCCTTTGTGGGTCCTTTACGGTTCCCGGATGCTCCAGAATGCCGCCTGGAGTGGCACCATTTGCAAAGAATTTAGCACCATACTCTTCACAGGCAATCGCCATACCAATTGCATTCTTTGCCATTGCAATCGGAGAATATCCAACCAACCCGTCAAATCCAAGACCAGGAATGTGAAGCACATCCGATGGTTTCAGATTTACCATGCTCCCCTTCATGGTCGGTGCATCATCCTTACTGGTGTTGTACTGATAATAAAGCTGTCCTTTATCATCCCTGTCCACCGTCATTCGGTTCGGCATCAGCGGATACAATGCAATGATTTCCCCCTTGCCATTGCGGATAATCTGGGCATACGCATTACCCCACAGGAGCAAATGTGTCATCAATGTTTCCCTGAATACAAAGGATGTCATCTCCGGATTCGGTTCATCATGGAGCAAAAAATACAGCGGATGTTTTACCGCTTTCTCCTTTCCACCATCTCCGTTGTATTTGTAAACATGAAGCGGAAGGCTCGCCACCGCCTCCGATAAGATACGCACACAAGAATACACCGCCGTCATCTGCATGGCAGAACGCTCATTGACATTCTTTCCACTGGAACTCCCGCCGACAAAGAATCGGTATGCACTGCCAGATGTGGCATTCTGTGGCTTATCCCTCGATTTAAAAATTCCTGATAAAATTCCCATTAAAATCACTCCTCGTTTTGCTGCTAAATTTGAGCATAATAATAGAGCCGATTTCTCGACTCTCGCATTGATATAGTATTGGGGAGCAAATTTCACAACATATCATGCAATTTGCTCCCCAATTAAAATATTATATGGTTATCGCTCAATCAAATCTTCCATTGTACAGCCCAAAGCCTTGGCAAGGCTATACATTGAATCCGCACTTGCTTTGTTGATGTTTTTGTTTCGCTGTTCATACATTTGAATTGAACGAAGGCTGACGCCAGAACGCTCCGCTAATTCTGCCTGAGTAAATCCATATGCTGTACGAATGCGCTTTAAATTCGTTTCAGAAAAATACTCCCTTATTTTTGAATCCACAATGTCAACAAACTTTGTGATATCCGCTTCGTGGAGAGTGTAGTACATTTTTTGCAAATTCTCAAAAGAAAGGACCTTGAAAATATCGCTATACTTCCTGCCTGAATACCACTGGTAATAAGCAATAGCCCAACCAATCCAGTATTCCTTTGAGCGTCCAAAATGCTCTTGCGGTTCTATTTGAAGCTCTTGCCCTTTGGTTTCTGCAACGATCTCCCGAACGATTTCAATGCCGCTTTTCCCTGCAAGATAAGCAGGCTCCCCGTTCTCCATTCGTTTGCTCACAGAACTTGCAATAAACAGTTTCACAAAATCAGTTCCAATAATACCGCAAGTATTGACTGCATAATCAAAGGCATCTCCTATCACCGATTGAGCCTTACTCAGATATATTTCTTGGTATGCGCGGGTCATCGTTTTTAATGCCTCCTCTCATAATATCCTGAATATACAGTCCATCGCTCTCTTCTTCAAGCATTTCCAGATACAACTGATTCGCTTCATCATCTCTGGCTTTGCGAAGAACATAGTACTGGTCCTTCTCTGCAACATCAAAACCTTCATATTTCAATTTGGAAAAGGCAAACTTTGACTTAATAACAATTTGTTCGCCCAGCTTTCCAAGTCGCATGGCACGTGCAAGCTGTTCTACAGAAATACCGTTGTTAAGGAATGACTCTGCATAATCAAAATAAGAATCATCCGCACGGTAACCTGTAATCAAGTCATAGGCATTTACATTAACACTGAAATTATCAATCAAATATCGCTTTGCTCGTCTTGCCACAGGGGTTTTTATCGAAAACAGGCGATGTTCCACCAAGACGGCAATCCAGTTAAGAATTGTATAATCGGGACTATTCAAATTTAAAATGTTCAAATATTCGGTATCCAGCGTATAGCGATTGGAAAAGCCATCACGTAAAGAAGATACTGCCCATTCTTTTGCAAGTTCCTCACTTGCAGTACAATAAAAGCCAAGGCCAAAATCATTATTCTTCTTGCCTTCGCCCAAAATCGGCTGTTCCACATTTTTTTCTGAACCGTGATATATCGTAATCAGTTTATCCATTTTCCCAACCTCCATTCTTATTACCATCATTATATCACTATAGTGATAGTAAGTCAATCATTCCACAAGAAGTTTATATCACCAAAGTGATATAAAAAAATCAGATAAACAATATACCACGTTCATCATAAACACTGGCGCTTACATCATTTCCACATCTTATCGCCCTGTCCAGTCCCATGATGGTTGCAATAGCACCGTCGATCTTCTCTGTTGATTTTTCCTTGTCCGCTTTAATATTTCCAGCCGGATCGTTCCGGATATAAATGTTATCCATCATCCAACGAAGAGCCGGATGCCCACCATGAGCCAGCTTCTTCTCTAATGTCAGCTTCATGAGTTCCTTTGTAGGCGGTGACATATCCTTAAATCCCTGTCCAAAAGGAACTACAGTAAAGCCCATACCTTCCAGATTCTGAACCATCTGCACGGCTCCCCAACGGTCAAATGCAATTTCTCTGATGTTAAATCGTTCGCCTAATCTCTCTATGAATTTTTCAATATATCCATAATGAACTACGTTTCCCTCGGTAGTCTGCAGAAAACCTTGTCTTTCCCACACATCATAAGGCACATGATCTCTTCGGACTCGCAGTTCCAAAGTATCTTCCGGAATCCAGAAATAAGGCAAGATAGCAAACTTGTCATCCTCATCCCTCGGAGGAAACAGGAATCTTACCTGCGGTGATATTTTCAGTAAGAACCCACACTTCCTGGCATTTACCCATGAGCACCATATCCATGTGCAAAGCCAGGATTCTCTCTTCCGTATTTTCATCATTCATAAATGGAAACAGCAGATGCGGTGTCACCGGAATACATCCGTTCTTATATGCATGTGCGGCAAATTCTGCAGCTTTTTTCTTGTTCCCTTCAATATCTCCGGAAAACGGAGAACAAATATAAACCAGTGGTCGGAAGGCAGATCTTTTCTCTGCCTTCTTTTCACGGTCGATATTCGCAATAGCTTTATATGGAACCAAGTCCATGTAGCCTTCAGGATTTCGAACTCCCATGATTAAACCTCCATCTCAATCTGCGGATAAATTCCATCGTCTTTTAACAGAGAGTAGATGAAAAGTCTTCCCTTCTGTGTCCACTTTGTATGGACTTTTGTATGTTCATTTCCACAGCCATCTTCATAAACATGTGTATTTGTTTTGGTATATCCGCAGCCCGAATACTTCTGATATAAAAGCCAGATGTCTGCCTGCTTGAACTGGACACCTTTTCTGTGTAGGTATTCGTTCATGCGTCTTGCACTCCAACCATAATCTTTTGCAATCACGGAAATATTCACTGCATCCTTACACTTCAGAACCACGTCATAATAGGTAGCTTTAGGCTGCATCTCTGCAATCTGCTGTTTCTGTACTGCTACCCCACCTTCCAACATCAGTCTTTTTTCACGTTCTTCTTTCAGAGCCATAAATGCAGCAATCGCCAAATCCGGATTGGCAATCAATTCGTCTGTTGCATACATGCCATGCTTTCTGATTGCTGGAAGAACTTCTGATGTCACCCAGCGTTTGAACTGGCGGGCTTTTGGCAGCTTACTTCTAAGAATCAAACTATAAAGACCAGATTCGTTGATAAATACCACATCTTGCACTCCGCCAAGGGTGTCGCATTTCGCTACTCCCTTATCTTCTTCATCCACATGTTTGCTAATTGCATCTCGTGGATTGCTGTAACCCAAAATCACTGCAACATCCTTTCCAACAAAAAAAGGTACACCATCGATAGCTGTTGTTCGTACTGAGCCGAACTCTTCATTGTTATAAATCTGTAACTCCATTGAATTACCTCCTAAAAATATTTACTTGTAGGTCACCGCCTCCTACTTGGTGGCCACGAGAGGCGGTTTAAAAGGACGTTTTTGTAAAATATTTTTGTAAATTTTTCAATGCTCTTCTGTATTTGTGGGAAACATTATTTGCTGTGTCCCCTGTGAACGCTGCATACTCAGCCGGCTTCATCCCATCCAGAATCATAGCGATAAGCATGTCCGCCTGGTCCGGCTTTACCGCTGCACGGATTCTTTCACAGCATTCTTCGTAATCGAATCTCTTTTCATAATTTGAAATCGGATCGTGTGCTGTCAGATAATCCATGATATTAAATGACTGGTCTTCTTCGTCACCACAAATGTATCCACGGGTTCCATTCATTTTCTTTCGTTTTGGAGTCGGGTCAATGTAACGAGTTTCACGATGATACTGGTTGTAATCTGGTCTGTTATACTGCTCTTCCCATGTTTCCTGGATAAGCTCTTCTTTTTCTTTCTGGGAAAGCCCTTCACCTTCAAGGGACAGGCTGACCCATAATGTTTCTGTGTTTTTTTCATTCAGTTCGATAGTCTGAATTTCATTTTCGTAACGGATTCTTAATTTCATGTGTAGACCTCCTTCGCCTGGGCAACGCCATTGGCGAGGACGGTCCACTTCCGTAAAATGCAAAAAAGCACACTACAATAAAGCGAGACAACATATAACCTTATAGAAACCTTTTGGTTTCAGAAAAAAGTTATATGTACATCCTCGCCAATCGTGTGCACCCTCTTGGCATTTGAATATTTTTTAGACAATCTCTTGTTATCAATTGTCTGGATTCATTATAAATCTGATAGACTTTTCGATTCCAACTCACTGAGTTGGGCATAAAGTGCCTATAAAATCAACATTTCCTACTTTAACACATAAAAAAAGGACCCCTTTCGGGGTCCAAATCCAACTCAATGAGTTATCGAATTTATATTTTTATTTAATTGTACTTCCTAATTGCTTTACTTTTGCCTGTTCACATATGCTGTTGAAATCCTGCAACGAAATGCCCGGCATCATTTCCAAAATCCTAATATATGTCTTATCAGGATCTTGATAATAATTCAGTTTGTTATTGGACTTATTAAACAGTTTTTCTACGATGCGTAGATTCAACTTTAATCCTACGCAAATAGCCATAAGTACATCCGTTCCCATATTGTTATACGTGTCATTTTTAATTTTTCCGTGATAGTTCGGATGCAACTCAGTTTTTTCATTGAAAGTTGCAGGATATGTCCACTTTCGGTTTTGCATCAGATACCAAAGGCATTGACAGAGCGAGCAGGTTGGATCTGCAAGCATTTTGACCAGTTCAATTTCTTCTTGCTCATTGTAAGCTGAAATCTTTTCATAAAATGCTGCATAGGCATCCTCTTCTTCGTATTGGAAATTTGTCTGAAATTTAGGATGGAATGTTAATATCCGCTGGTCAACACCCTCAATACGATGCAATACAGCAAAACCAATGAAATCCTTTTCTACATTTCTGTATGCGGTATACTTCTGCTCACGAATATTAATAGCACACCGTCCCAAATTTTTCTTTGCTTTTGTGGTTAAATGTAATTCGCCTTCTTTTGACAAAATATATTGCTGCTCTGCAAGGACAAAATAACCATCTGCATACACAAATCGTCCACCATGCACCCATTCTCTCAAGGATGTGTCTTCTGATAAAAGTTGATACGCTTCAAGCGGAGTTAATGCCACCCATTCTTTGCTTCCGGTTATTTCTGCAAATACTGCATCAAAATCGTTGAAATCACGAAGTCTATCAAGTAATCCCACTTCAATCAGACGGTATTTTACTGAAACACGGGATACAATAAAAAATGTACTTAAATCCTCAATCAGCATATCACAAGATGGCAGAACATCATTTTGCGGATTCTGATAACTAGCTATTAATGCAAGTGTCTTCTGCTTAAACATTTCATAGGGCATCAACACTCTCGGAGCCAATCTATGTGCCTGCCATTCCAGCCACTTTACTTCATTTTCTTTTGTCTTTTTTCCTTCCGGAGGTTCAAAAAATGTTTCGGACTGACGACACATGATTGGGTACAGTTTTTCTGATGCTGCTGCATTCTTCAGTGCAAGAATCTCAAAATACATCTTGTCCTTTTCCCAATGCAGTGCCTCGTGGATGAGAGTATTGCGCTTTGCACCTTCTCCGTAAACCGCTTCAGAAGCAGGGTCAATCAATATCGTTCCTGCCGGAAAACTTACAGAACGAGATGTGCCGTTGTCGGCATCGTATACATCGACTTCTCCATCCAAAAGTAAACAACAGCCAAATATATCGAGATTTCTCGAAAGTGACACTTCCTTGACTGTTAGTTTGGCTTCTTCAAGAATCTTTTCAACTGGAAGTGGCATCGGAGTCAGAAGAGCCTCTTTGCAATGCTTAGTCAAATATTTAGTTGCATAATCATCCAAACGATTCTTACCAAGAATCAAGGCTCCTGTTTTTCTGTTGATATCATAAATATCGCTCGATGTCAGTTTCTTCGCCATCTATATCTGATTCTCCTTTTTCCATGTAATCAAGCGGCATGATCGCTAACAGTTTCTTTGCCTCACGCCATGTTGGATAATACTGCTCTACTAAAGCGTGGAATCTGTGCGTATGATTTTTCTCCACTAAGTGCACTAATTCATGAACTACAACATATTCAAGACACTCCACCGGTTTCTTCGCAAGCTGCAAATTGATCCAAATCCTGCGTTTATCAATATTACATGTTCCCCAACGAGTTCTCATATTCTTGATACGAATTTCACTCGCATGAACATCCATTTTCTTTTCGTAGCTTGCCACAACGGTATCCAGCACACGGCTCAATTCTTGCCTATACCACTCAACAAATAATTTTTCTCGTGTATCCGTGGATGTACCCTCTGGCACAGTCATCACAATTTTAGTCGGGGTTTTTACAATGCGCTGCTGTTTTCCCTCATAGATGACCTGTAAACGATAAGGCCTCCCCCACAAATAATGAGACTCCCCGGATACATATTCTCTTTTACTTTGTCGTTCTTGCGCCAACATTCTGTCACGAACCTTAGTAATCTCCGGCAACTTTTTTAGGACAAACAATCTTATATCCTCATCTTTCAGTTCCAGCGGAGAACTAACGGTTACATCACCTTCCGGCGGGTTGACTCTGATATACAGATTTTTAAGATTGTTCTTTCTGATAATTTCAATTGTCAACCCACCGATTTCCATTTCTTCTTTATGCATCGTATTCTTCCTGCCTTTGTGCAATATCGAAGACCTCATTGGTTTCCACAGTCGCCTTGTCTTCGCTATAGCTATGAAGCAATAATTTTCGATAAATTGCAAGTCGTATACGCTGCTGTTTTTGGAAATTTCTTTTCCATTCCGGCTGAATAGATACTCTAATTGCTCCATCGACATCAATCGTCAATTCAAAATTCTCTTCGAAATGATCATACAATGCACGCCTTGCTGCACTATCTTTAATCCCATCTGGATAACTGCCACTGGTTTCCGGGTGAAGAATTGCTTCAGCCAACTCCACAACCTGTCGAAGGTATTCCTCGTAACTCATAGCTTCTATCTTACGCTGCATAATGATTTTCTTCAGCATTTCGGACAGTTTGCCATAGTACACACTATTGGAACTCATCTTCTTAACAATTTCATGCTGCAAGTTGTTGTCGATTGTCTCCGCCTTTGCTTCGTTGTTACCAGGTAGGTCTTTTACCAAGTCCGCAGGAGTGGTTGTCTTGCCCTGAAGGAGTAACTCCACCAAGGACATATTTCCGAGTTCGCTTACTACCTTTGTATCTTCCGCACGGATATAAGTGTCCAAAATATAACGCATATCCGCCTCATATGGTTTAAGGTCGATATAGTCACAGCTTGCCAACTTAATCATTTCCTTGACTTTGTTATACCCTGAGATTTCACTACGCAGATAATTTAAATCATCGTCTGTGTAACCATAATTGGAAACCAGTCTGTCGCAGCAATTTGCAAAGGAACGAGAAAGAGCTGCTGTTAAAGCATACAGGGTATCTCTTCTTGCAGTTTTCTCATCACTTTGACTATCATCACCACAGAAATATTCAATAAAATCAGTGTCAGCCTGTGGCATAGGAACATTCTCAATCAACGCCTCAAGGGAAGTAAGCGTTCCTTCCAGTTCGGACTTTGCTTCATCATAGCGATTTTTAATAAGGCCTTCAACATCTTCTTTTTCGTAGCCATCAAAAGCCTCGGTTGTGTAATCTGCAACTGCAAGCTGCACATTACGGAACAAGTCCATATAGTCCACAATATATCCATAATCCTTGTCTTCGCCATCGGGTCTGTTGACACGACAGATAGCCTGGAAGAGGTCATGGTCACGCATAGACTTATCAATATATAGATAGGTTGCACTTGGAGCGTCAAAGCCAGTCAGCAGTTTGTCAACCACAATAAGCAACTTCATCTGCGCTGGCTCATGCTTGAATCGTTCCTTTGCTTCCTTTTCATATTCTGCGAGTTTTTTCCCGCCAAGCATACGCTCATAAATAGCCTTCTTATACTCGTCTTCACTTGCCTGGTTAGGGTCAGTTGTTGCCGTTCTTACGCTTTGTGTGGTAGGTTCATAAGAAGTTACTACTGCACACTTGGTAAATCCCATACTCATGAAGATTTCCCAATAACGGCAAGCTTCATAAATACTGTTTGCAACAAGCATAGCCGTACCACGGTCCTCTTTAAGTCTCGGTTTTAGGCTCATATCGAAAACAATGTCGGACGCGATTTTCTCCAGACGCTGCTTGGAACTATACAGTTTATTGATGGATGTCCAGCTTTGCTTTAACTGGAGTTTAGCTCGCTCGGTCAATCCGTGAGTTTTATTTTCAAACCATAAATCAACCTTATCCTGACTGGACAAATCCTGATCCACATCTCTTGCTTCATAACGAAGGTCAAGAACCACACCATCCTCTACACCTTCATCGAATTTATAGGTGTGAATGTATGTACCGAAAGTTTCCAAGCTCGTTTGCTTATCAGTTTTCAAAAGGGGAGTACCCGTAAAACCGATCAAGACTGCATTCGGCATCAATACCTTTACTGCTTCATGCAGTTTGCCGGAGTTGGTACGATGACACTCATCAATGAATGCCACAATATTCCCCTTTGCGCTGAAGTCTTTTGGAAGGTCTTTCAGCAACTCTTTTCTATATTGGTCAATATCTGATTGGCTTCCGGCGTTATGACCATATTTGTGAATTAACGAGCATACGATAGCATCTTCGTTTTTATCTAAGATGGAACGCAGGTCAGCACAGCTTTTGGCTCTGCGAACCTTTTCATCCACGTCAATAAAGAGGCTCTCAATCTGGTCATCCAATTCATCACGGTCTGTGATGATAACAACACGGCTGTCATTGACGTTTTCAATAATCCACTTCGTAAGCCATACCATAATGAGAGATTTACCGGAACCCTGGGTATTCCAGATGATACCGCCCTCATTTTCAAGAATACGCTTTCTTGCAGCAATATTGGCAAAATACTGATTGTGTCTTGTGACCTTTTTGATGCCCGCATCGTAAATCACGAAATCGTGGATAAGAGACAACAAGCGTTCCTTGTGACAAAGAGAAATTACGCCGTCTCTCAGACGGTTAACTTCCTTGACCTGCAACAGTTTTACATCAGCAGACAATTTGTCAGTTGCTTTCTTATCTTCTTTCCATTTCAGATAGTACTTCTCAGGCGTATCGGTTGTTCCATAGAAAAGTCCTTCTGCTTCATTGCCTGCGAACAAAAACTGAGCCGTGCTAAAGAAATTCAGAATGTTTTCACGCTTCTGATTCTGAAGCATCTGACGGATTCCTTTTCCAGCACTGACATAGGAACTCTTCAGTTCAAACATACCAAGAGCGATGCCGTTGATGTACAGCACCACATCAGGACGTTTTCTCGTCACCCTATCATATCGCAGAACAGACACTTCTTCTGCTACATAAAAATCATTTTCGTCGATTTTATCCGAATCCCACTCAATGTAATGAACTGTCTCTCGTCGCCCATGTTCATCTTTTACACCTTGGCGTCCGTAACGGAGCAGTGAATACACACTGCGGTTAATTTGATAAAGAGTGTCAACCTGGTTATTAACCTTGCTCAAAAGTTCGCTGATGGCAGTTTTAATCTGGTCATCACTGTATCCACGCTTTTTAAGATTTGCTTTCAGCAAGTCTTCCTTGACGGGAGTATTATCGATATCCTCCAGGTTGCCAAGGTAAGTATAGCCGAGGTCATCCACCAACCAGTGCAGAACTCTTTTCTGTAATTTTTTCTCTGCATCTACAGTTACCATCTTGTGCCTCCTTACTTAGTCAAACGGACGCGGCCTGTCAGCAGGTCATCCATTGCGCCCTCTCTGATTTGAATAATTTTTTCTCGTTCTGCTTCCAGATCTCGGATTTCTTCGTCCATCGCTGTCAATACCGTAGCAATGGCATCCTGCTCATCGACACCTGGCAACTCAATTTGAATATCTTCTATAATATCTTTTGAGAGACGAGGAATGCTTGTACGACGCGTTTGCGTGTATATATATGCCTGCTTGTTAAGCAATACATAATATAAATATTTCTGAGAAATATTGTTACAATGTTCAAAATAGTAACAATCATCAGCTGCCCAAAATGCTGTACTAGAATAACCAATATCTCCTGCATTGCCCGCAGCAATAATGAACGCAGAATTTGGTTGTACATTAGATTTTCCCCAATAACCAAGGGGAACCAAACTGTTTTGATATACTGGAAAACAGCTATTGATAACCGGTCTACAAGATAGTTGTAATCGTACTAATCTTTTCCCTCTTTTGATTTTTAAATAATCACTCAGTACTATCTTTTCCCAATCGCCCTCAAATCCCTCAAGTCGTGTCTTTCCACTAATTAAATCTTCCAACGCACCATCACGAATGCCCTTCTTTTTCTCAATCAGTTCTGCAAGGTCGTCAATGTAAGCGTCGAATTGAGAAAGAGTACGAGCAATTTCTTCTTGTTCTGGCTTCTCTGGCAAATGTATTTCAGTATCTAATATGATGCTGTTATATAATCTCTGAATAGTAGTGCCTTCTAACGCATCCCACGGAAACGAACGATAAAACCACCACAGAAACTTCCTGTCGATTACTTCCTTATCAACTTTTAACCACACAATATTGGAATCTTGGAAGTAGGAATCCTTTCCATCAAAAATGACGGTCTTTCCAATAGTTCCAGCAGCAGAAATTAAAACATCTCCTTTTTCAGGGTAAGGATATAACAGCTTATATTTCTCATATAATTCTTGTGAAATGTAAGCATCAGCTTTACCACCAAATGTGCTAATTTTATAAAACGGAATCGCACCGTAGGTTTTTGTTTGGTTCTGAAAAATACGGCGACACATTTGAATGTATCCGATATCTCTCAATTGCATTGGTGCCCAATCAGTAGGATAAGTTACCATTTGTACCCCATCCTTTCCAGAGCTGATACTACTGCTGCTCTTGATTTCGCAGTTCTGTCCTCAATCTCACCAAGCGTGTGTTCATAGCGTTTTGCAATCAATAGTACCTTAGAGGACAGTGTATTTAGAACCTGTTCGATTTCATCACATACATCCGCCGCAAGTTTTGACATCCACTTCATATCAAAGAGAAGATGCTTGATTTCTTCATCGGTCAATTCTGCGTATTTTGCTACCAGTTTTTCATCAAGTGCCTTACGGGCAGCTTTATATGCCTTGTCCACGGCATCCATCTCGGCATATTTCTGTAAATACAAGGTCAACGTTGCATATTCGTCAGCATAGATTTCCGGCACCACAGCAGTCTCAGCAGCAACCTTCAGTGCAGCTTTCAGCTTTGCCTTGCCAAAGGTGCCGTTCTTGTTACGAATATCAAACTCACCCAATTCCGGCACTTCTCGAATAAGAGCCTCCATCTCAGCAGTCTTGCCTTCGTCAAACAGAACCATAAGCTGCATCATAGCATCCATAACGGCAGAAGTCTTCTTGGCATCCAATTCCTTGATGCGCTTGTTCAGATTTGCCTTCGGAATACTGTCGCCTTTTTCGTTGAACACCTCTTTCAGAAGGCCCTCATCTCCGGATTCTTCTTCACGCATTTCATCCAGTTCCGACTCAAGAGCCGCGGACTGTTCCATCAATGCGGTAAGCTCTGCGAGTTCCTCTGCAAAGAAAACTGCCTCCATAATTTCCTTCGGAATCAGCGCGCCTTCAAAAGATTTCACCTTGGTAGTATCATCAACTTCTACAGTTTCTCCGCTTTCATCCTTCTGCTTTTTCTTTGCATATTCGTAGTCAATTTCTCTTGCAACCTCATAGCCGCCCGCTTTGATGGCATACACATCATCCTGCAACTTAGCGTTCCAGTAATTCAGCAGACAATCATAAACATCATAGTTGTCAAGCAGTCTTACCTGTTCATATGCCACACGAAGCATTGTAGCAATCGTGCGAATGAGTTCCTTTGGATTGGTATTAGCATCAATACCAAGGAGGATGTCCTTAACTTCCGCTTTCCACTGTTCAAAAACCACTTCTGTTTCATGCTTCTTTTCGGCAAGGATGCTCTCATCCTGGCTAATAACACCTTCAATCTCACCAGATGCAAGAGCAAGTGTATAAATGTTATGCACCTCATCGATACAGGTGAAAATTTCCTGCTTAAGAGAAGGCGCAATAGACCACAATTTCTTAAGCGAATCAACGTCTGCTCCCGGAATACCGCCCTTCAAGTGAGCAGCAATATTCTGCGGAAGAGTGTCATCAATTTTCGGGATGTACCTCGGAATGTTAAGATTGCCGCCATTTTCTTTCAGTACATCGTTGTATGTTACAAAACGGGAGTATCCCGGAATGATGTCTTGGTTGATGAAAGTCTGGACAATTTTCTCAATATCCTGTTCACGAAGTCTGTTCTTGCTACCATCCTTCTTAAAGCCACGGCTGGCATCAATCAAGAAAATACCTTCTCTTGTTTCCGCATCTTCCTTGTCAATGATGATAATACAAGCAGGAATGCCCGTGCCGTAGAAAAGGTTCGGTGGCAGACTTACAACGCCCTTGATATATCTTTTCTTCAAGACTTCAATACGGATAGTTTCCTCTGCATTCCCTCTGAACAGAACGCCATGAGGCATAACTATACCTGCCTTACCGTTACTATCCAAGGATTTCAAAACGTGCAAAAACCAGGCATAGTCACCGTTCTTTTCAGGCGGAATACTATACCCATCAAATCTCTTATATTTATCCTCACTCGGCTTAATTCCGTCCGTCCAAGATTTATCGGAGAACGGTGGATTCATAACGATGAAGTCAAATTTCTTCAGTTCGTCAAACTCATCCTTGTACTGCGGTGTGGAGAGCGTGTTGCCACTCTTGATTTCACCAGTACCCTTGTTATGCAAGATGAAGTTCATCTTTGCCAAACCTGCGGTATCAGGATACTTTTCCTGTCCGAAGATAGTCACAATGGAATCGCCATTTTCGTCCACAGGCGCCTCGTCAGCAGACCTGATAAGAAGGCTACCACTACCTGCCGCAGGGTCATACAATGTCCATTTCTTTGTCGGCATCTGCTTAATATTACCGATGCCAATCAAACGAGCAATAATACGGGATACCTCGCTCGGTGTATAGAACTGTCCCTTACTCTTACCAGATTCCTGTGCGAATTTCATCATGAAATACTCATAGGCATCGCCGATAATATCATCGCCGCTTGCACGGTTATTTTTAAAGTCAATCGCAGGATTCTGGAATACGGCAATCAAACCGGAAACCTTATCTACGAGTTCTTTACCGGAACCTAATTCTTCCGGGTTATTAAAACTGACATCAGGAAGAGAACCCTGCAGACGGTTGTCCTCAAGGAACTTCTGGATAATCTTATCCACGCGCTCGCCTACATCGCTCTTGCCTTTTGCAGCAATCAAGTCTTCAAAAGATGCACCCTTGCTGATGGTAAATTCAGCGAAAGGCTGACCCTTATATCTGTCAGATACATATTTGAAAAACAGCAGAACCAACACATAGTCTTTATAACGTGACGGTTCCACACCGCCCCTTAGCTTGTTACAAGCCTCCCAGAGCATTGAATACAATTCAGATTTCTTCACAGCCATAGCCCTCTTTTATCTCCATTCTAATAAATTTTTCTTAATGTGCATGCTATCATTCAATAGCGCTTTTTCCACTTTTGACCCAAGCATCTAATTCAGAAAATTTAAATTTCCATTTCTTTCCGATTTTGTGGGCAGGAATTCCTGTGTCTTTTTTAATCCAGTCTCTAACTGTAATAGGCTTAATACCTAAATATTCTGCGGCCTCTTCAATGCCTATCCATTTATCGTTCATCATCTCATTCACTATTTTCACCTCGTTAAATGTTGATGGATACAAAATACCATTATCATTTTATCACAGTTTTTTATTGTTTTCAATCTGTTATATCATGTTTATTGATGTTTCATTATGTTTTATATTGGCTTTTAACAAATTCTGTATATTACTAATCCCACAAACTTACTACAAATTCATCCTAGTAATTCAACCATACCCATTTTCAACTTGTTAACTCAATGCTTGAATTCGTCTCCTGAATTAAAAAGCAAAAAGAGCTGGAAGAATGATGCCTCCAACTCTTGTAAATACCTTATTCAGTTCTTTTTCAACATATTATTCTAGTCTCGCACGTATCCTCGTGCTACATTTGAATAATTTTCCCTAAGTAGGTTTTGCCGAGATTTTTCCGGTAAGAGCCTAGAAAAGTGCAAAAAATAATGCCTAGCGGCATAACCTCTAGGCATCACATCAATTTCAATATGTTATTGTTGGCATTTCCAAAGTGCCATTGGATGTTCCTTAATTCTTTCCACGATTTCTTTATCATCAAATAACAATTCCGGAACATACTCTTTTTCGATAAAACGGTCCATGTATTCCTGCTCTCGTTCCGTCAGCTGCATCAATTCTGCAATGTAATCCTTTGCCAGCTGCTTTCTTTCGTCCAGTTTGAAATTATCTTTCTTACTGAGCACAGGAAATAAATCTCTTCGTATCTTATCAAACTTTAAGGAATCAATGGCTGATGTATCAAAGTTTCGATTTACAGTCTCTGCAGAAATTGTTGCGTAGAATGCAAAGCACTTACGAAACATGTCTCGTTCGTCCGCAAACAATTTTCCGGCAATCAGATTTCCCCAATCATACAAATCTCTTGCAGCAGCTCTACTAATCAGCGCGTTTCCTTTTGCTGCAAAAATCTCCATCGGCGCTACCATCCGAATCTCCAAGCCATCGTCAAATACCTCTGGAAGAATTCTTCTATGTACCGGTTCCAAAATATGTGCACGCAAAGAATAATTCAATTCTATCTTAATCATATCTCGGTTACCACCGGCATTCTGATACTGATAATAGAAAGCATCCAAGCTGTGCGTAAATCGGGAACCTTTGGATAACTGGTATCCTTCCGCCTCCATGTAATCTTTTATGAGAGTCGTAATCTTATCTCTGGCCTCTAACATATCTTCTTTTGTGTCGTTTGGTGTGTAGTCCATATCGATATCCACAGACAAACGTGGCAGATTGAATACAGTCAAATTGATGGCTGTTCCGCCTTTTAAAAGTAGATGTTCTCTCAGATATTCTTCTTCATTCAGATAACGCAGTATCTCCTTCAAGCGTAACACCTTTTCAAAGGTATCTCTTACAAATCCATGCTGCTGTGCAACACGTCCAATTTCTACTTTATTATATATCGGCATCCATCATCACTCCATTCTTCATAGTTTGTAAATCATTCGGCACTACCAGTTTCCAAGTATCATCATAACAGCCACCATCCTGGTCACGTGTAAGATAACGCTTGCTTTTCCCAATTTGCTTCTTGCACTTTTCAAAGAACGAATCGGACAATCCCATTTGCTCCTTGTGCCGCCATAACAGATATCCCATCTTCTGATACAAGAATTGGTTTTGATAAAGTTCCAAATACTTAAGCAGTCTTTTCTCCTGCATTCGGTGCACACTTTCCATATTCTGTACAACTTCTTCAATACCAGAAATCTTGTCCATATCCTTGATACTGTCCACAATAGTACGTTCCAAATTCGTTACAGCAATACCGCCGCTATAAGGAGGTTTCTCAATCCCTTCTGAACTTTTCGATGCTACATAACAATACGTATAACCATCAAATGTAAAATCACGAAAGCTCGTCTCAGAAGATACATACACATCATAAAAGACCTGATCTGTAATCCCGTAATATTCCATGGCTGTATGATGAGACACATAAGATGTCGGGGTAATATGACTGGCAATCTGAAAACGATTGGCAACCGGAGAACCAGTTTCTCCGCTAATACAGGTGTACATGTTATTACGAATCTTTGCCACCATACCATCTTTCATCAATCGCTTAATCGCGGAACGTGCGCTATCCATATTATTGTAAAACTCATTCACATCTTCCATATTGAAAATTGGCTTTTTCAACAGTTCGAAATATAGATTCATGTTCCACCTCCGTTCAATTTATCATCATTTTAGTTCTTACACAAACCATTTTGTCAACCTTTTAAACCAATGATACTCCCCTATCTTAGATTTGTCAAGTTTATATTTTTATCATTTTGGTTTTCACCAAAGCCATTACGACGAAAATTCAAACTTTATGTTATCATAAACATAGTATTCTCATCCAAAATCAGTTTCATACAAATAAAAAAACAGGTCTACTGAAGCGCTTACTCCAATAGACCCATTTCCTCTACTTATATACTCTTCGCATAATCCAAACTAATCCATCCGGCACCGCTTTTCAGCTTGCCCCACTTCGCTGCTCCCTCGCCATCCGCTTCTGCTATAATGGTAAATACACCAACACCCGTATATTTCCCAGTCTTATCATAATTCGTGCCCGGTCCTTTTATAATATTCAGGTTCTTAATGCCGACACGCACACGGTAACCTTTGGATATTTCATCAACGAAGTACTTCAGGATAAGATTGAAAACATTTTTAACGACATCAATCAAGCTATCTTCAACGAGGAGCATGTGGATTTGCAACACATCTACATCGATGGTTCCAAGTTTGAAGCAAACGCCAACAAATATACCTGGGTTTGGAAGAAGGCTACCGAAAAGTTCCGTTACAAGCTTTATGAAAAAATCACTACGGAAATTGAGGAAATCAACACAGAAATCGCATGGAGTGGAGTACAGATTTCAACTAATTCTGAGTATGTACCAGATTATCTGAATGAAATCATTGATCAGCTAGTGCTTTTATGGGATCTAGATATAAGTACATTTGTTTACGGAAGCGGAAAGAGAAAATCCAAAGAGCAGCGTCATTATGAACATTTGACTGGTTTCTGTCAGAAACTTCAGGAATACATAGAAAGAATTGACATTTGTGGTCCTGATCGTAACAGCTATTCTAAAACAGATAAATCAGCTACCTTTATGCGCATCAAAACGGATTACATGGGCAATGATCAGCTTCTGCCGGCATACAATGTACAGATTGGTGTAGCAGATGAATATATCGCAGTTGTTGATGTGAACCATTATCGTTCAGATATGGACTGTTTCATTCCTTTGATGGAGCACTTCAAACAAACTTATGGCTTCTATCCCAAGTATCCTGTGGCAGATGCTGGATATGGATCATATAACAACTATATTTTTTGCGAACAAAACGGAATTGAAAAGTATATGAAGTTTCCAATGTTTAAAAAGGAAACCAAGGATCGAAAGTATCATGAAGATCCATTTCGTGCAGTTAATTTTAGAATTGATGAACAAGGTGTCCTGAGATGTCCTAACGATAAAGCATTTCATCTTTTATACAGAAGAAGTGTGAGGGGAAATCAATACGGACGCAAGGAAGAACTGTATGAATGTGAAGATTGCAGTGGATGTCCATATGCAGAGAAATGTAAGAAAACAGATAAAAATCGAACTATTCGGATCAATCAGGAACTCACTGCAATGCATCAGGAAGTAATCGAAAACTTAGAAAGTATTCATGGTGCGCTGTTACGAATGAACCGTTCGATACAAGCAGAAGGCGCTTTCGGAATCATGAAAAACGACCGTTGGTACAAGAGAATTGTCCGAAGAGGTATTAATTCGGTTAAACTAGAAGTTTTACTTGTGGCAATAGGACATAATCTATATAAATATCAGAACAAAAAGATGAGAAATAGAACTGCCGCATAGATTCAAAAAGAGAATCTCTATGGGGTAGGGGAAGTGCGCCTTTTTAGCGTAGGATTCTAGCAATTTATACACAACAAAAGCAAAAAGAGGGATGCGAAAAAACTCAATCGAGTTTTTTCACATCCCCTTTTTTACCAGGGGATGAGGGAATCGAACCCCCGCCAAAGGTTTTGGAGACCCCTATCATACCACTTGACCAATCCCCTATATGCACTTGTCGCACTAGATATTTATACCACACATATAGGCGTTTTGTCAATGTATATTTCATGTTTTATTATATTT
>OAVH01000641.1_pt1 | contig 24485 bp, 33 predicted proteins | sample 1495281 | NCBI WGS metagenome assembly OAVH01 (sample SAMEA2580082, study PRJEB22360) | human gut metagenome | biome: human gut; feature: human-associated habitat; material: faeces | place: Denmark | collected 2008/2010
TGCAGCACTGTTGATATATTGCTTCGTATCATATTTGGCTATATAACAATTATTATATTTTGTATAGGAAGCAACCGGCACTGTTGCACCATTTATCTGTAGTTTGAGCTGATTTTGGTATTGTGTAAACCAATTACCATTGGTTAAAAGCCATAATTGTGCCTTACTAAGCGTGAACGGTATTGTTGATTGATCGCCAGGAAATGAATACTGTGCAAAATATACCTCAGGATTACTAAATGGGACCCACGCTGCATCCGCACCTGCCTTATAACTAGGGATACCGTCTATTATGTCAAATTTATACCCACCTAAATTCTGAATTAACTGTTTACCTGCCAGTGCCCCCATCATGTAGCCGGCCTGCGTATTCGCCGCAATATCGTCTACATTATCCATGATTTTGGATGCGTCAGCAGCTGCATTAACCGCCGCATTGGTCTTATTCATATCAGCGGCGCCAAAGTTACTCCCTACTTTTTCATACTGGGTTGCATCCTCCAGACTCTTTGTGCCGTCACTGTTGTCAGTAAAGGTATACCGCCTTTTGCCATTCATGCTTGACTTTAAAATATCGTCCTGATAATTTGTCGGTAATGTTGCTTTCGCCATTTTATTTAATTCCACCTTTCTTCGTGCCCAATTTAAAAGGCAGGCGATACATAACAGGTTCCTGAACCGTTTCTTTTACGGTTACTTCCACTGTATATTTTTCGCCTACCTTTACTGGATTGGGGGTTATTTTGACTGCTGTTATTATTACTCCCATAGCAGTACCTCTATTCTTAATCTTCCACTTTTACGTAAATCGTAAATACTTCTCCGGTTGACACAGGATTTTTTGAATATGTAACTTCTTTGATTACAGGTGCCTTTGTATCAAGTAGAACAGTCCTTGTTACACTTGAAGCTTTACCAGCAGAATCTGTGGAGGTAACAACAATCGTATTTGTCCCTTCTACCAGGGTTAATGTCGTGCTGAAAGCGCCATTGCTTCCCACCTCTACCGCTGCGGCCGTACCGGAATTTAGTTTTACAGTCACAGTACAAGGAGAAGAGGTCGCATCGTTTGTAGTTCCTGCCACGGTTACCGTTTTGTTATTGGTTGCCAGATTGTTCGTGGGGCTGGTCACACTTAACTGAGGCGGTACAGTATCTACGGTAAATGATACTGCCCTTTGCGTAGCCTTATTCCCATCATAATCTGTGGCATCTACTTTTACTGTATGTGAACCATCTGCAAGTGCTGAAGGAATAGCATAGGAGCACTGATATCCACCTGTGATAGCTGTCTTAGTAATTCCTGCAGTTACCTTGCTGCCACTGTCAATTGTTATTGCAATCGTATCAGGATTTACTCCGGAATCATTATCCGTTACTTTCCATGAGACTGTAGGTTTCGCATTGATTAATTTCTGCCCTGCCGTGGGGGAAGTAATTGTGGATACCGGTGATGTTTTTTCATCGACATCCAGTTTCAATGCGTTTCCTAAGGTTGCATGAGTATCATTTGCGGTAGCCATATTTCCGGCTGTATCCTCTGCTTTCACAGTAACTGGATAATAATGTCCGCTGTTATTATTCCAGGAAGATTTTGAAGGTGCCGTTAACTCCTTAAAATATTTCCCGGATGCTGAATCATAAGAAAGTTCCGATTCCACTCCATTAACTATTACAACGACTTTTTTAACTGCCATGCTATACTTTTACTCCTTTCCAGTCCCCTAAGCGGAAACTCAACCGTGCTAGACCGGCCTCCAGGTTATCTAATAATATGTTCATCTGCAGGATTGCCCCTTCAAGCCTATTCAACTCTTCCCAGTCAATAAATGGGCCGTTGTCAAAAAATCTGACTGTCGGCCCATAATCCTGCGTAAATATATGTTTGTTTATAGTATCCAGGTTCTGCTCAAACAGGTTCCATTCATCAGCATGGTAATCCGTTCGATAGCCTATTTTATCAGCTCCCATGTCCTGCACCAGGAAGGCGGCATACAGTTCTGAAGCACGTTCGTTTAGGAATTCCAGATTATTTTTTATCCGGTTGTAATCCTCAATATTAACCGGATCGGTAGGCTGCCAATTGGTCTTTGGTGCATGCCATTTTGTCACACCCACCGTTTTATCTGCAATAGTAACATTCCCGCCATCATCATAAGCAGATACCCGCAGGTTGTATTCTCCGGCTTTTTCAGGCGCTTCATGGCTGCCGGTATATAAATCGTTCCCTACGGCATCAAGCTGTCTCTGTGAGCTGTTGAAAGCAGACTCAACCCGTTCTATCATTATGCAGCACCACCTTTCTCGCCTTCATCTGGCCGCTCCATCCGCCGGAATACTTCAGCGTATTTTCATAACCGCGAATCATGGGCGCATCCCTCTCCTCATCCTGTTTAAGGTAAAATAAGTCATGAGCATCTATCCGGGGATCGCCACGGGTTTTAAGCGTATACTCCACGTCCCCCATGTAATACTCTGCAAGCCATTCCTGCAGGTCTTTGGCCTGCTCCACGGTGCTTATCAGCGGATTCTTCCACTCAACCACCTTCCCTGATTGGTTATGCTGAACAGTATAATAATTTTCATCCGTCAGGTATTCACGGCCGGTAAGGCTGTACTTCACAACGGTCTCGGCAGATAATCCGCTGAAGCGCAGAACAGCATAATAATTACTGCTGTCCACAATCTGACAGTTTACGTTTTCATTATCCACCACGGTCGCCGCCAAGTCATAACTGGCCGCCGTAAAATAGACTGTATATTCTGGATTCTCCGGTGATATACTTATTTCTTCTGACTTTAGTTCTTTGTTTTCCTCATTTTCCCGGTATACAGTCCGTTTCACAGAAATTTTCTGAATCTTATCTGCTCTTTTCCCGGTTACTGATAACAGCATTCCGCCGCCATAGGTCAGCGTATAGTCCGTCACATCCCCGATCAGGATATTGTCCACCGTTAACCGGCCGTTGGGATGCCCGCGGACAAACACAATCTCCATCCGGTCAAAAAGCTGTATCTGCTCCTGCGTCTCATATACCAGTTCTGGGGCCGTTACCGTCCATTCATCCACTTTCACACCAGCATTATATGTCCGTATCTGGAATTCTTCGGGTGCAACATTGCGGAACCGAATCAGTAATCCATAGGCCACGAACGCAGCTTCCAAATCTATCGTAATCACTGGCGGTTCCTGAAACATGCCGTTCTCATCTGCTATTCCGCTACTGATAAATCCTGTGTTTAGGTAATTTCCGTCCCGCGGCATAAAATAAAGGCTGCCGTCGGCCACCGAGAAATCATTACTCTGCAGTGCATAGGCATCCTTCTTTTCATCTTTCAATATTTTGCTTACGTGACTGTATTCTGTTTCCCCATTACTGGACGCTGCCATATCTGGTATGAAGGAGCTGCGAATCTGGATAGTTCCGTCACGGCTCTGCATAAGCGAACACCTGCCGGCATTCGCAATCATCTGCAGCGCTTCCGTATGCTTTACCACAGGTATCGGATTGTATGCCATAACCTTTTTCAGATATGGATCCAGGTAATACTCTTCCACACCGGCGTCCCGGAATACATCCTCAGCCAGGTCATATAGGCTGATACCCTGCGGCGTGTACCTTCCTCGCCGGTATGTCCCGTCCAGGTAATCAAATACATCCGTGGCCGTGAACTTGGCTTTCTGCTCATCCGCAGACCATGATTTCAAGTAACTGTTCTGCGGCGGCAGCCACTCTACGCTTCCATCGTCCAGCTCATAGCCGAATTTAACGCTGACCTCCTGGCCAATCTCCATGAAAGCCAGGGCGCTGTCCGGGTTATCCGGATTGTAATATCCATCGTAATTATTAACCGTCAGGGATACGTCCCAGCTTGGCAGGCTGTCAGTGATTGGGGATACATGCTCTTTCATGCTGTAAGATATCACCTGTGAGTCAGTAAAGGTATTGGCTATGCCACACACAAACTGGTATATACGCAGCCTTCCCTGCCCATTCACCATTTTTGAAGGCGTGATGCGGAAATAAGACGTCCCACGGAACACATCCTGTGTTGACCAACATGATTTTGTATTCTCATTGTAGGAATGCGCGCCCTGGTCGTTCTCAATCACAAAATCTGTGGGATAACACTCACCGAAATCTATTGTCAGCCCCTTGATATCCAGCCCCGTCACGCCGCCGAAGCTGATATACACCGTCCCCAGTAAATCCTCCGTTACAATTCCCTGCGAAAAAATCACTTTTGCCGGGTCACGGGGAAGGAAATATTTCTTGCCGTCAGCCAGTGTAAAGTCCTGTTCAGCCGTTGCGTAAATATGGTCTATAGCCGTTCCTGTAAATGGGGCATCCGCATCTGAAAAGTATGTGAACCGGTTTCGGCTATCGGCAGCGCCAACATGCTTCTGCGCTTCGGAATTGATTACTCCAATATACACATTGATATGCCCGGGATTACGGAAGATGCTGTTCATGGACTGCTTATACTGCTTACTTACATTTTGCATCCCTATACCCCGCAATCTATAATGTTTACTTTACAATTCACATAAGTGGTAGGCTTCCCATCCTTATCCACCCAGTAAGGCTCTGCTGACCGGTCCCCTGGATACATTTTGAGAGATATATACTCATCTGTCACCGGGTCAGGAAATGTCACCGTTGCGAAAAAATTAGAAAATGCCTGCAATATGAATTTCCACTGCTTGGCAGTCAGCATCGGCCAGACAAGCGCGTTAATTTTATACTGGTCACGGCCGATCCGCTGCGCAACCACCTCGGCCTTTGCGTTCCTTGTGCTGTCAACCGGTGTGGTAACAATTATATTGCATCCACGGGCCGGATAGGGAAACTCTACTCCGTTCACGTAGATATACGCCATTTTCTCACTTCCTTCCAATAAATAGGGGACACCCGAAGGTGCCCCATCATTACGTAAAAACTATTCCATTTCTTTTGTTTCGTTCACTCAAAGCTTCAAGGCCTTCCCTGGTATCAAATACGACGATACCTTCTTTTTCAAGGATCGCCTGAAGTATTTTCATCATCTGGGTAAGCATAGAAATCACATCCTGATTTGCCACTGATACACCTGATGCTATACCCTGTATAATCTGGTCATTATTGGCTACTGCTGTTCGCCTTCCCATCGTGCCTACAAGTTCAGGCCCTGCCTCGTTTGCAATAAACAAACTGCCTTCCGATGGGAATCCGCCGTTTGCATAAGCTGATACACTCCCTATGCTTACAGTATTCAGATTTGCCATTTTGCTGACACCAGCAGTCTGAGCCATAGTGTTATACCCGCTGATAAAGGTATTCGCGGCAGATATAACTTTATTCAATCCACTTTCAAATGCCGATAAAATGCCATTCAAAGTATCATTGATTTTTTCCGATATACCTTTGAAACCAGTATACATGCCATCTTTCATATTGTTTCCAAATCCCTGCCACTTTTCAACAGTGAAAAACGGTATGATACTCTCATTCCACCACTTAGTAAAACCTGTTTTCCACAGGACGGAGAAATCATTCCAGCGTTTCATTATACCATCACTCATTCCCTGAGATATTGTAAACCACTTTTCCTGAGTGAACCACGGCGTAACGCCTTCCTCCCACCATACAGGCAGTGCTTCTTCGCTCCACCATGCAGATGTTATGTTCCACTGGTTCTGAATAGCCTCTGTCATAGGGATAAAGACTTCGCCCCACTTATCCTGTCCGAATAGTTCAAATACACTTTCAAACCATGTAGTTATGGCCTCATTGGTGGATTCCATATTATCCAGAATCCCATTGTTGAAGCCTTCTACCACATAGGCACCCTCCTGCCAGGAAACCTGCGAAGGGGAATTAATATCCCATGCCGCTTCTAAGCCTGCTTTCCCTTCACTCGTCCAATCGTTTATGGCCGTACTGTCTTTTGCCGCGTCTCGTATTCCCTTATCGAACCCTTCCACTACAAAACGGCCATTGTCATTGCCAACCTGATATCCATCAGGCAATATAGCTTCCAAATCAATTAAATCTTTATCCGATAAGGTTGCCTGGAATTCTTTGGCCCCGTCCTTCATTCCCGTACCGTACCGAACCATAATACCGCTTCCAAGCTCATAAAAACCATCATCATCCGGATTTAGGCCGTTCTGAATTTCGTTATAGATATCTAACGCATCCTGTCCAAGTATTTGTTTGCCATCATCCCCCCAAATACCATGCAATTCATTGATAGCATTCGATGCATCCAAGACTGATGAAGCATAATCAATGCTGCTCATGGCTGTCTGCATTCCTGTATAAGCTTCACTGACATATAAAATTGAATCTTCTATATCATCATAAGCCTTTTTCGCGTTTTCCACCGCAAATTTAGCTTCATCGAAAGCATTTTTAGCTTCATATAAATCCGCGCTACGGCCATTATAATTGTTAAGCATGTCATTATACTTTGCCTGTGCTTCTGAAAGCTGGTCTGTGCTGTCCTTAAGATTCAATTTTGCATCCAGTTCATCTTTGTAAAGGTCAAGAAGTTTATCCTTTGCCGCCTGCAGCCGATAGTATTCTTCTGTCTTATTAATTAGCCCTTGGAGTGTGTCCTTTTGTATATTTAAGACCCCGGTTTCATCATCGATATAATTTTTCAGTTCCGGTATTAATTCCACCAGATCCTCAGAATACTGCTTCAATAATTGCTTTTCTGCTGCTGTTTTATTTGTTTTATTCGCAAGATCCACATAACGATCCGCAAGGTTGCGGGCCATTTCTATTTCTGCAAAACCGGCATTGTCCACATAGTCTTTTGCGATTTGTGCATTTTCGCTGATCCTTTGAGAATTGGCGTTTATTTTTTCAGAAAGCTCATGTACCTTATCTGCATACTGTCCTATCGGTGTGTTATTTTGTGCTGCGTTTGATACCGCTATTAGCGCACCTGTTATAATCGCTAAGCTTCCTGCCATTGCAAGTATCGGATTAGTAGCCATCCATGTTGCCGCTGCTTTAAAAAAATCGTCTAACGCTACATATAGGCCTGTAATTCCTAAGCTAACTGCATCAATAACTGTTGTCACGGTCTTATACGTAATGAAAGTAACTAATACTCCCTCTATTGCCCCGGCTATACCAGCCAGGACGGTATCAGGTATTTTATTTAAGGCACTGAATAATCCGTCAAGCGCTTTGGCAACGCCATTGATAATATCAGCTAAAACCGGGCTTAATACATCTACAAGTCCAAGAGAAAGCTCAATAAGCCCTCCACCTATGCCAACTACAAATTTTGATATGGCCTCAAAAAATGATTCAAGCGCAACGTTTATCCCGTTCCAGTCTATTTTTTTCCCAAAGTCAATCAGTACCTCCAGTAAGGAAGGCAGGCCTTTGTTCATCACCCACCTTCCAATAGGTACAAGTAAATCACGATAAAAGCTTAGCATTCCTTTGAATACGAGTTTTGATATATCCAATAATACATCATAAAACTGTTTCATCAGGTTACGTAACCGAAGCCAATTGATACTATTTGCCAAATCTGAAGTGATATCAAGTAAATCAGGAAGCCCATTTTCCAATGTCCATTTTCCTAAAGGTAATAATACATAGATATAGAAGTCTTCCAGCGTCCCACTTATAGCGTCAATAGCAGGTTTTATAGACGCAGTAAATTTTTCGAATGATTTCATAAACGGCTTAAAATCTAATGTCTTCGTCCATTCTACAGTGGCATCTGCAGCGTTTCGGATATGCCTGATTACAATTGCAAAAATATCCCTGATATTCTCAAGAATTTTTAAGCCTGTTTCGTTTTCATTCCATGCCATCCGAAAGTTTTTTGCCAAATTTCCTGCTATCTGTCCTATATCGCCAATGATATGAAGCACATCAGAAAATATCTGAATGGTTTCTTCCTGGTTCCAAACTGTCAAGAAATCCCTTCCGATATCCTTTGCCAGTTTTTTTATTTCTCCAAGAGCGTATTTCCAGGAATCCATCACATACTGGACTTCCCGATCCCAGGCTTCCCTCAATGGTGCAAACAACTTTCCAGTGATGTCCTTAATCTTCTTCGCCAGGTCTTTGTACTTGCCTTCCACCTCCACGGTTTCAAACATGTCGGAAGGGGATACGCCTCCCGCTCCGCCGCCAGAGTCCTGCTTCTGCTGGATGACATTCAGCTCATCGATGCCCAGCGTTGCGTTTTTTATATCTTTTGCTGCTTTTTTGGCCGCGCTCCCGGTCTTGTCCAGGCTGGCCGCATAATCCTCATTGATGCCTACTGCCTGTATTACAGTTCCTTTTCCAGTTAAGGCTGCAAACAATTGTCCTATCACATTCGCAGCCGTAACAGCAAGCTGGATAATCGTATTCAATGCTGGGGCAAAGACATTAAGCATAGGGGCTACTGCTACCGCAAAAGCGTTTTTCAGCTGTGTCAGGGAGGACATAAGAAGGGACAAGGACTGGTTTGTGCTGTCAGAATACTGCGCCAGATTCTGGAATCCCTGTTTACCGCCTTCGATAATGGCTCTCATAGTCTGGCGTATCAGCATCAGCTTAAACATGTTCCCCAGCCTAAAGATGCTCTTTGACAACTTATCGGCGCTGAATCGGCAGCCCTCTGTTGCGCTCTTATGCTTATGCAGTACAGCTGTAACTCCTGCAATTTTCCCCTTCACCTTATCCAGCACGGAAGAAACGACACTCATGGCTTTCCGGAAGCGCTCCATACCGGACGCTCCGCCGCTGCCGGCTTTTTCAAGCCGTTCCTGCGTCTGGGCGGCTTCCCCGCGGAGACGGTCAAGTTTCTGCGTGGCAAGCTCCAGTTCGGAAGCAAGTTTCTGCACATCCGCTGTACTCTCCGGGTTCATCCGTGCCGCTTCCAGTTTCTTGCGCAGCGTATCCACATGGTTTTCAAGGCGTTCATATTCCGGTTCCAGTTCTGCAATCTTATCAGATACTGCCTGTATCTCTGATGCATGGGGCGCCGCTATTGACTGTCCTTTTACAGCGTACATGCTGGCCAATTCGCGCCCTCGTTGTTCTAACGGAGCCAGCGGATCCAATTTTGCTTTTACAATGCCAATTTCTTTTCCTGCCCGCCTCAGTTCTTCCTTGAGACTTCTTATCTGCGCTGCCGCATTGGGGTTAAGCTGCGCCTCTCTCAGCTGTTGCTTCAGCTGTTGGGCATGTTCGGTCAGATCGTCGTACTCTCTCCGAAGCGGCACAGTTTGGCGTGCTATTTCTTCTATTTCCGCCTTATACTTTTCAGCATTTACTTTAGGCTGCAGGTTCTCCATTTCAGTCAGTTTATCAAGAAGTGGTTGCATTTGTTTGTCAACAGCCGCCAGTTCTTTTTCTGCTTTCTTAAGCTGGGATTCAAGAAAGGACGCGGAACTATTTCTGGCCTCCCCGCTATTTAAGGCATCCAGTTTGTTCCGCAAATTCTCAACTTTCGCGACCTGCGCATTAATCGCCTCTGTCTGCTTATTCAGTTTATTGGTAAGGGCATCAACTTCTTTCCCCGCGGAGCTGGTGGTCACCTTGTTAATGGCATTATGGATACGGTCCGTGCATTTATTAACCGCCGCAGTAACCTTCTCAGTTTTGGCTTTTACTGCATCAATTTCTTTCTTATAGGCTTCCGCCTTGGCTTCTATTATGACCTGTAGCCTTTCCAGCGTTGTACCTTCTGCCATTATGGTTCACCTCCTTTGGCTTCCCGGATCCGGGCGTTATGTTCCGCCGCCGCTGCCCTTAAGCGGGCATTCCGTTCCTCAAGCTGCTTCTGATATTTCTTCTTTTCAGATTCTTCATTTTTAGGGAATAAGGAAGGATAATAAACCTCAACCGTTCTAAGCGGATGCGCTTCATCGATACCGCCAAATGCCTGCCCTATCTGTAGCGCCTGAATCTGCAGAGCAACCGCCAGGTTCTTAAACTCTTCCAGTTTTTCCTTCTGCCGGCGTTCTTCCCGCTTCCGATGGGCAGTCATTACATCCATAATCTCAGCAATGCTGTAACCCCAGAAAGCTTCAGGGCTATACCCCAGCTCAAGGAATCCAGGATACAGCCCCTCTATGACGTCCGTAACTCTATCATCAGGTGTTACATCTCTTCCCTGGCCTTCCCCATCGTTTCCGACAGGTCTTTCGCCATCGTTTGAGAGAAAAAACCGCTTACCATGAAGATTTCCATATACACGCCAGCAAAGAACTCCAGCTGGGAGCCGCCATTCTCCATGTAACGGTCAAACAATGCCTCCACATCCTTCATCTTTACCCCATGATTCCAGGGCTTCATGGCAACGTGTGCGACATCCAGCATTACCGTTAAAGGCGGCATTGATTCTCCATCATGCGGCTGCATCAGATTAATGACATTGGTCTTGTACCGGCTTTCCAGCTCTTTGATACCCGCAGTGCTGAGTTTCAGCTGATATCCGGTATCGCCTACATTCCATACAGCGAATCCGATACTTTTCTTCTTTTCAGCAGCTGTTTCCTTTTTCTTTTCTGCCGCCTCCTCAATTGATACCACTTTTTCTTCCGGGAAATAATTCATCTCTTATACCTCCAATAATTTTCTTAAGATTATGCCGGATCCACAAAGGTAATCTCACTCTGCAAAGCCATCGTCACGTCAAACTGGATTACACCATTGACACCGCCACCGGTACGCTTTACAGACACTTTTGCATCGAACTGAATCTTTGTACCGTCAGCGTCCGTTTCACAGAAGGAACCGACTTCGCCGGCGGCTTCCATTGCACGCAGTATACGGTAAGGACAGTCTGCCTTTGAGTTGTCATACAGGAACTTGTATACCAGTTCCCCCGCATCCCCAATTCCCACATCGTACTTTTTCACCTTATCTTTCAGCACAGTGATATCCACCTTCTCCGGGGCATTACCCACCTCCGGGATTTCCTGCAGCCCAGGCAGATCCGTATATTCCGCAGATTCACCTTTTTTCACACCAAGTTCTGCTCCATTCGCTAACATGCTTCATTCCTCTCTTTCTTTTTAATTGTTCCAGAACACTAATTCTGAGTGCATATCAATAATGCCCTCGTACCTCATCTGTTTATGTCGTAGCCCGGAAGGGTCCGGAACATCCTGGCAGCCTGTCCTGACAAGCCCCAGCGCAGCCACAGCCTCATCCACCTTCAGGGCAACTTCCGAAGTACTCCCGCCGTTCCAGATATCAATGCGGTATCTGACACGGGATTTCTGTTCTCCCTGCTTCGTCCTCTCATATACGCTGTTATCCTCTTCCGCGTATTGGATTGCCGGCAGATGTGCCCAGTCGCTGGGGTAGATGTCCGATACATTCTCCAGCACGGTTTTCAGGGCTTCGTACACCTGGTCTTTTACATTTTTCATATCTTCTTAAACTCCTTCTGTAGGTCGGCTGACAGATTCTTTATGATTTTATCCTCATTATTTTTCAAAGCCGGGTACATGAACGGGTGTGCTGGTTGCCCATTAGTATAGTAGTACAAGTATTTGAAACCATTACTGTCCTCATATACCCCTTCCTTAAAATGATACTTTTCAACTGCATCATTGCGGTCAATAGCATATGCCGGTATTCCCCACCCATGCTGAACATAAGAAGGTTTTATTGCCGGAGATATCCCTTGATGATTTGCGTCCCCCACTGGCCCCGTTCCAAATTCCACATATGGAGCATAGTTCTTCGCGGTATAACAGATACCCCTTACACCGCCTTCTATGACTTCTGAATAGGAATGTATACTTTGTCGTAATTCTCCGCTATTTTCTTGGCATAGAATTTTCGCTTCGTCTGAAACCATATGCGTCTGCCTTGCTACACTTACCCGCAGTGCCCCGCCAGGGATATCTTCAAGTCTGTCTATCTTTTTTATAAGGGAATCAAGTCTATTAATGGACAATCCTCTCCACCTCCATATACAGCGGCTGGTATGGCTTAACCGCAATGATACGATAATCCGGCGGGCTGTCCGGGGATGCATAGAGGCATATCCCGTCCTTTTCCCGCAGGCAGAAGCTGGGGAACTGGTACGTCAGCCCATCCTTATCCTCCACAGGCGTGTATCTCCCTTCCACTCGGCAGTTAAAGATGTAGTTCAACCGGTCCCCGTACTGCTCCGCCTGCACCTTCCCGCCGGCAGGCCAGACCTGCATCACCAGTGGGTGGGCATCCCCGAAGCTTTCAACCGGTACGCCTTCCCGGTCCCTCTCCACTTTACGGTTCCGCAGGTGATATTGTTTCAGCGTGCTTTGCTTCATTCTCATAAACCTTACCTCCAACACGTACCAGCCGGAACAGGTTCAGCACATCGTATATTTGCTTTGGTGCGTTATCAAAACTGTAGCTGCCGCCGCCCTCACTCCGCCCGGTCTCCCCTTCGGTCCCCCTGCGGTTATAGGCAATCAGAGCCAGGTCCCGGACAGGCTTTTCCAGCTGTGGAATAATATGTGTCCGGTTTGTATATGCCAGCACATGTTCCTCGGCATCTGACAGCAAAAGGGAGAGCAATGCATCATCACTCTCCCCGGTCAGTATCTTTAATTTCCCCAGATTGTCAGCCATCAGACCACATCCTTTAAGACAGCCAGCAGATCCTCTTTATTCAAGGCGGATACCCCTTCCAATCCCTTCTCTTTTGCCAGGGCCTTTAATTCTGCGACAGTCATACCTTCCAGGGGTTTATCCGCTTTATCAGGATTCTCCTTGTTATCCTTATTAAATGCATCCTCCCCAATCGGTTCAAATCCCTGCCTCATGAGTTTCCGGATGGCAGTTTCTGTTTCTGCTATCCGTTCTACATTATCCTTTTTCAGTATCATAATCTACCTCCATCAGCCCGCAGAAGGATCCGTATCTTTGATATTCAGATATATGCCATCCACTTTATTGTCCAGTACCCAGATATCGTGGAAGCGCCGGTAATCCATCTGCCATGCGTTCAATTTCTGGTTGATACTCGGATCGAAAATACGCATAATATCCTGTTTGGTAATGGCGATAGGAGTCGTCCTGGGAGTAATCAGGAAGTTAATGTTGAGTGCAGAAGTACCCTTCACATAGCCGCCCTTCTCCTGCCCTTCTGTTTTTCCGTCATAAATAGTAATCGCTGTATACATGCGGTTTGCGGGTGTAGATACAACAGGGACACCGTCAATGGCAGGAACTTGCGTGTCAATGCCTCCCTTAGAAAAGGTCACAGCGGAAATTTTTCCAGCCAGCTCTAACTCCAATTCCATGATAAAATCCGGAGTTGCATGTATAACAAGGGAACCATTGTATCCGGATTCTCTTACCGCCTTAATCCCCTCTTTTACTTTACGTAAGGCGGATGTTCCTGTTGCTCCAGGAGTGTATCCATAAGATACCATTCCTGCCTTCTTGGCAGCGATTACCTCCGTAGCAATCTTGGAAATACGGTATGCGTCAATTTCCGGTATCACATACATGCGCTGGAACTCTCCCATTACAGCTGCTGCCGTAGTTACAAAGTTGTTTTCATTGATATCCATAGGATCCAACTGGAATTTACGCCCTCTGTCCTGTGTCATTTTGCGGGTCTCATACTCCAGGGTTACGCCGCCCTGCTGGTATCCGTTATCACGGTCATAGTCTCCCAGACCCTGGACGGATAGCTTTGGTATTTTTACCTCTGCCCCGCCGTTATAAATTACCCGTCCGGCGTTTGCGTCCATCCATCCGGTTACGGCATCCTGCATAGCCACCTTATCAAGGGTATCCATGAAAAGTGTTGCTGTTGCTAAAGTATTAATAGGCATTTATATACCTTCCTTTCCGGGGATTATACTTCCCCTCTCATTAATTTTTCCACCTGCTTTGCCAGGTCTGTTTCATTGCTACCAGGCGCAGCCTTCGGAGGTTTTCCACCTTTTAGTTTCTCTTCCACGGCTGCCTGTACTGCCTCCTGAAAGGCTTTTTCCACAGCCGCAATGGATTTATTACAGGAATCTGCATCAGTGTAATTAAGCACTTCTGCAAGCCCTACAGGCAGCTTTTTTTCCGCCAGTGTATTTTTGGCTTCTGCCATCAGCTCACGGCGGGTAATGCCTGCTTCCCGTTCATCCAGCTCCTTTTCATGCTTCTGGGCAAGGTACTGGGCTTTCTCTTCCTTTGTCATCATAGCCAGTTTTTCAGCCTCTGTGGTTTTCTCACTGTAGAGTACTTCCAGTTTGTCTTTCTGCGTGTTGAGAGCCTTCTGTGTACGCCGGTCAAACTCCGCCTGATACTCTTTATTCGCTGCCAGCCAATCGTCAAATGATTTTGGCTGGTTACCTCCCTTTTCTTCCCCTGTATTTCCGTCTCCGGTTCCGCCACCATTGCTGCTTTCTCCTCCGGCCCCGGCACCGTCTCCGTCTCCTTCTGCAAAAAACTGAATGTTCATCGGGACTCTGCATCTTCCCAAATACCTTATTGTCTTGTATTTCATGATTCTTCCTTTCCGCCCCAGCCCGTTCAGCGCCCGGGCCATTGCATTTCACTTATAATTTACTTATACTTATTTACACAGACATCCAATAGGAGGAAGCCTATGAATAAAGTGCAAAATATTACTGGTATCTGCCCGGGAACTGGAATAAACGTCAAAATAGTTGTTCCGTATATCGACGTATCCACTACTAAAGTTCGTTCCTACGAAAAAGGTACCCCGTCATGTAGTTCAAGTTGTAGCTCTTGTAATACATGTCCACTACTTTCGAATCTTCCTGAAAAGATTTGAAAACTTATGAGAGAGGCTTTCTAAAAAGGAAGGCTCTCTCATTTTGTAACAGCTCTCATAAATTTCCGGTAGTTTAAGAAGGCATTTTCCTTTCAATGTCAAGTCCGTTGCTACCATCGACAGGTGTAACTCCGGAAGTCTCCCTGCATCTTGTGAAATGTAAAAGTTCCTTACTCCATCAAGTTCCTTCCCATCTACATAAATTCTTGTGTTGCAAATTCCATCAGTTTTTATTACAATTTCCGGTCTATCCATTTATTTCACCACCTTTGCACAAAAATAACGCCCGGTTTCCCGCGCGCCTGTTGCACTGTTTAACGGACAGCTCCGAGATATTGGATCACCGCCTTCCTACTTTGCCGGTTCCTTTATCTGTTTTTCTTTTATGATGACAGCAACACCTTCGTTCACCAGATGCCGTGCCCTCTGTTCCGATACCTCAAGGATATCTCCCACCTCTTTGATAACACCGAGCAGCACATCACTATATCGCTTGATTACTTTTATTCGCATGTATTTCACCTCCTCTTCTTGTTTTTTATATCCTCACTTCATATACTGTAATTGAGCCATAGGAAGGAGGAATGTTATTGATTAAAAAAGAAAATATATCAGGTTTATGTTTGCTTAATCAGAAGGAACAAACGATTACCATAGATTACATTGGTGAAGCAACTCTAAAAGGCACACCAAAATATGAAAAAGGAACTTTTGATTGCCCTAATGCGCATCTATGTAATTGTGAGTGTAATATCTACGAGACTGCGCCAAAATACTTATAATTCTTCAATTTGAGACTTGGTTAGGAAGCCTTTATCTAAAAGTAAATTTTTTGATACATATAAATGACTATATGGCTCAGGCAGAGCCGGAACAACTTTCTCATTGATAGACATATTTGTTGCTTTCATCTCTAAATAAAGATGGGGAAGTTCTCCGGCCCTATGCTCTACGCGGTATCCGGTTACATCTTCTATTTCTTTCCCATCCACAAGTACCTTTGCAAATACTCCACCGAGAGTCTGTATTTCAATTCTGGGCTTATCCATTTTACATCATCCTTTCTCTGCATAATAAAACCACCGGTATTACCCGGTGGCTCATTCATCAGTTACTGACTCTATATCGTCCATAGTAATGTCTATGGTATCCCAATCTTTCGGAGAACTTCCCACATCGGCAAGAAAATGTGTATCATCCAATACCTCAACAATAGCAGCCCTGCGCCCATCTTTCAGGATAACTGAATCATATTGACTTATTTTCATTCCCTCACACCTCCTTGATATATGCGCTTGTCATGGACATTGTTCCATCTAACCTGTGAATCCATCCGACAACAACATTCGCCGGCTTACCCTTTAAACCATACAGCACAATCTTCTGTTCATATCTGTTCCCGAAGCCTTCATTACCTTTGAATGTCACTGGATACTCAGATGCTCTCCCTTGAATCTCCTTCTGAAGCATTTTCCAATTGCCGATATTGTCCCCCAGCCGTTCCTCAAAATTTCTCCCTTTCGGAAGGCCATCTTTATTGTTGCCACCAAAAAGATACTTTGTAAACTTGCCCTCTGGCACTACCACTTTATCAGCATCCGGAAGTTTCAGTTCGGGATGCTCAGATAATTCATTCCGGCGCCGGTAATCCAGCTTCATATACTTCCACTTCTCAGCATCAGTATACTTCACTCTCTGAAAATCGTCCAGTCTTTCCGGCGCATCCTTCCCAAGTAACCGCACATAGGACTTGTGCTGCGTTCTATCCTTGGAACGGTTCTTCGCCATGCGCTCCTGAAGCTCCGCCTCCGGGTTCCCTTCCACATACTTCTTATGCCATTCTTCGTAGGTCATGTTGGCTGGCACGTACATCGTCTTTCCTGTGGCAGGGTCCCTGGCCCATCGTTTCATCCGGGCCAAATCCTCCGCTTTGAGATAGGCTATCGTGGTGCATCGGCACCAGGGATGCATAGGAGGGTAATTGACTGAGACTTTTCTCTCCGCAACTGGGAAATCCTTTCCGTCCAAGGGCGCACAATCTTCCTTACAGGTTCGCACATCCAGAGTCGCAATGTAAATGTAACGCTTTATACCGCATTCCTTATAGCTCTCAGCTTCCATCTCGCTGGCAAGGTAGGATGCTTCCGTCCTAACCAGACGGCGGGCAGTACTTGCGCCGGTCGCAAACTTACTCTGGATTATTTCAGCAGTTTCCCGGTCTGTTCGGCCGGTTATCAAGCTTAAAAGCAATTCCTCCTTCAGCGTCTGCGCCAGGCCTGCAGTGTTACGCCAGATGCGGTCGGAATAGTTCATTCCCGACCACCGGCTATTTATTACCCGGTCAATCTTTGCGGCTGTTACCGCAGAAAAAGAAAAGCCGTACCCCACACGTTGCTGGATGTCAAACATGGATTTATAGAAACTCTCATTTGCCAAATCCACGTAGAAACTTGTATTGTGTACCTTTTCCTGCCCGTATACCTCCCGCATTACCATATCAATCTGGTTCTGCTTCTGCTGCAGATGCTCCAAACGCGCTTGGTATGCAGGTGCTTCCAGTTCTGCCAGCAGCTCCGCCTTCACGGCATCGTCCTTCTCCTGGCTGAGGACACGCTTCAGCTCATCCAGAGACGCCTTGTTCTGCATCTTATTCAGCAGCCGTCGTGCCTCCGCTTCTGATAGATGGTGTTTCCGGCGGAAGCGGCTGAATATCTTATCCAATTCATAGCTTAGATATCTGGATGATTTCAGATAGAGTTTTGAAATCTCATCGGCAACCTCTTCTGCCTCAGCCATGTACTCAAACATGCGCTGGGCCTGCCGGCGGGCCCAGTAATCACTCATCTACATCACCGCGCTTCTTCTTTTCAGGCGGTTCGTCCTCCTGTTCTTCATCCGGCGGAGTGTTGCTGCCAAGCCCGAAGGCCTCCTTCTGCCTCTCGAATGCCTCCGTCTCTTCCTTCTCTACTGCTTTCAGCTCCTCTCCCGGATCTTCTACGAAGGGAATCTGTGACAGTAATGTCTTGCGGCTTACCTTCCCCCATAGATTAACTGTTATCTGGCTGATTTCCAGCAGGTTTTTTGGCAATGCCCGAGTAAATGTCGGCTTTATCGCCTTGATATCAATGTTCACTCCGCTGCGCTTATTAAGGTAATTGGAAAAAATACGGAGCCGCCTGCGCAGCCCCTTTTTATAATACCTGGTCTTTATCTTTGTTATGTTTTCCATCCCGAGCAATTTAAATTCCATAGCCACGCCGCTGACATTCCCGCCAAAAGCTTCATCCGTCATACATGGAATGTGCGAAAACTTATGGATATCCTGTTCGATAGCCTTTTTCAAAATCTCAACGCCAGATTCATCAAAGGTGCGGGTAAGGTATTCAGCTTTTGAGCCATCCGGTAGCTCCAGAAGCTTTTCTTTTTTTATCCGCTTCATTGCCGCCTGGGAATTTGTTTCCTCTCCCTCTTGTACCGTGGTTTCATCTTCATCTGCCAGCAGTGTACCATAGATTGCAAGAATGGCATCTATGAATTGCTCCTTGTCCGTAATACGGTCGCTCATCAGGGCGTTGTACGCATCAATCAAAGGTATCTGTAGCTCATAGTCCCCAATCTCCAGCTTGTTATTCTGATATTCAATAATAGGAACCTCTCCCATGAAATGGGGCTCCGGAGTTTCGACAAGCGGTTGTGTCTCCTCCGTGTCCTGAATGTTCAGAACGTACTTATAATTCTGCGTCACCACCGTAGCAGCATACCGGATATTGGTTTTATCGGTATCATCTATTTTTGGATAATAGTATACGCCGAATAACTCATTTTTCTCTATGGTATCATCACACACAATAAAAGTGTTCTGGGGAGGAAGATTCTTAATTCTAAGTTCAGCGGCCTCCCGCGCTGCATAGATATACTCATAGGCTCTACCATACACAGAAAGGTCGAGGCCAAGGTCTCCATCTACCTCATCAGCACCAGCGCTTTCCAGTTCATCCGTTAGCGGCGTAATATCCTGATCACTTTTATATGCCACCGGGTTCCCGATGAAATAGGAACTTGCGGTATCAGAAATATCCTTCGCATGGTTGCACACAAGTTTGTTTGCCCTGTTCTCTGACAGTATCTTATGCTGCCCGCCATAGTATTTCTCAAGCGTTTCAAGGCGCGGTATGCAGGCCCTATGCTTCTGTATCAGATGTAGGATATCACGTTTATTCAGATTGCGTTCATCATATGTCTCTGCAGGTATTGTGAATTGTCTCAATTTATCACCTTCTTTCAATGCAGCCCCAACTTCTGTTTATTTTTAATCCTGGCTCTGTTCGTGCCAAGTATTGTAAATACAAAATATCTGACGGCATCCATTCCGTGGTCATGCTGCTTCACTGGTTTATCTTCCCCACGTTCGGCCGCCTTCTCATCCCAGATATAGCTTCCGAATTCTTTTATCGTCCCCTGGCAGTTATCTGCAAACACAAGCTGCCCATTCTGGAGTAGGGAGGCCACCAGCCTGATACCGTCCAGCACATCATTTTTACCTTTTATGACGGTATACCCTCTCTTCCGCAGCTCCGCAATAAAGGAAGCTGCCGCCGGATCCACAATCACGGCCCTTATTGGGGTCCCCTCCAGCCATTTCTTCAAGTCATCTGCATATTCGCTGTCTGTTTTTTGGCTGCCTTTATCGCGGCCGGAATAATAGTACTCACGAATGCAGTACCATTTCTTATCACAGCCCTTATTCCACAAGAGAAAAACTGTAGCATTTTGCGTACCATAATCAATAGATACGTACCTGCTACCATCTGTAAGCAGCTGGAAAAATTCAGTTATCTTCTTAACATGCCTCTCTTCAGAAAACATGTCATAGATAATGCCTTCGGCCATAGCCCATAAGCCAAGTATGTAACGTTTGAAGAATACGCCGCTGTAATTGCTCCGGTATCTGGCTTTAATCTCTTCGGACAGGCTCAGGTTATCGTCCATTGTGAAATGGACATATAGGAGCTTTTTCAGGCCGGCTTCCTTGCCTTCCCTTGCGGCTGTCTCCTGAAGTTTCCTGGTCTTTTCCTTTCCCAGGTATCCGATAGCTTTATCAATCCAATCAACCTTGAACCAGTGATACGGCCCATCCGGATTGCAATTGAACCAGTACTTGCTTCCGTCCACGGAACAGCGGCCTGTTGCCTGGTTGACAAAGGATTCCGGCATCAGCGCAACCTCATCAAAAAAGACCCCTGCCAAAGTGATACCTTGGATGAGATCCTGCGAACGTTCATCTTTTCCCCCGAAGATATAAAAATAGTTCTCAACTCCATGCCTGGAGACTATCACCAGGTTATCCGCCCGATGGTATGCCACCTTATAGCCGCGGCTCCGCAGCATCAGCTTAAGCCAGAACAATACATTCCGGCGAAAGCTGCCAATGGTCTTGCCACACATTCCAAAGTTCTGGCCGTTGAATCGCGTCATAGCCCACAACACATATGACAGCGACATACTTATTGTCTTGCCTGATCGGATTGCTCCGTCAGCTATAATGCCGTCATAGTCCTTCACGGGGGATGCATCGCACCACCAGTTCAGAACTTTCCGCTGCTTCTGAGAGAATGGCTTGAAATGAAAAATCTGATTAACCTTCTTCATCCGCCCAGTCCTCCGCAGCCGTACCGTTCAAGGCATCCAGGAATCCATCGTCAGCGACTTCTTCCCCGCCTTCTATTTGAGCTTTCGCCTTCATCATATCTATGCGGGCTTTTTGTTCTTCCGTAGCAAGGTCCATGTGGTCAGACAGCCACTGCAACGCTTTCATGCGGTCTGCCAGTTTTATCTTTATGCCATTGGCCGTATCAGCTATTTCGGAAACCAGCGTCCCGTCCAAATCATTTTTGACATGCACCATTCCTCCCGCTATATCTGCAAAATCGGTCATATCAGCAAAAGCAATATCCATGTACTTCTGGAAGATATCTGATTCATCCAACATTTCCCTGTTTAACCGATTCTGCTTCAGGCGCTGTATCTCTCCTTTAATCTTAGGATTTCTTAGGGAATTCCACCCCTCTACCATTGCTGTTTCATAGCTACATCCATATGCCTTCTGGTATGCCTTCGTAGCATTAAAACATCTGACATAATACAAACAAAAAAGCCGTTGCTTGTCAGTTAATTCAGTATTACTTATTACCTGTTCAACCTCATCTGCAATGGCTTTCTTTTTTTCTGAAGACTCATACTTTTGATTAGTAACGTTACTTTTCGTTTTTGGTAACGTTACTTTATCCCACTTGTCCTGATTCTTCCATTTCCGAACCTGTTCTTCTGACACCACCAGTTCTTCGGCAATATCTTTGAGCTTTCTTTTTTTTCCGCTGTCAACCCACAAACGGAAAGCTTTGTCCCGGTTCGGGCTTCTTGGCCTTGCCACACACCACCACCTCTCAATCGTGTTTGTTTTGGATAACGGAGCATCCGGAATCGAACCGGAAACCTAGGGAATGACCTCATATCCATCTACCATTGATGGTATACTCCGCAAATACACTCCATGTAAACTACCTGGCTGCCCTCTTCAAGCGGCACCTCTCATAATTAACTTCCGGAGTGTTATCCGCCGCCAATCGACTACCGCAATCACGACTGTAGCTTATACATGACGGATAAAGTTTTTTGCAGCCCTTCCTTGCGGGTGGCAGGGCTACCCTTCGGTAGGAAATACCGGCAAAAAGAAACACCCTGCGATACACAGGATGCTTCTTTCAAAAAAAATGTATGGGGAGGTCAATGGCATCTGTCATTTAACCTGCTTACACTATAACACAGGTTCACTATCGCATTCTATCTCCTTTTACATTACGAAATTTTTTAAGGCCCTTGCATGGATTTTATGAGTATGTTGCCAGCTGAATCCTAATTGAACAGCAATATCCTCCCACTTCATCAGTTTGATGTATCGATAAAAAAGAACATCCTTTTCATCCTCGTCCACAAGGCGCTCTATCTTATCAGATATTTCCTGGCACCTTTTAATCCTTAGGTATCTGGCCTTCTGGTATTTCCGCTCTTCTTCATCCAGACTTGCGGCATAACCAGATAAATCAGAACCGCCTGAAGCATGCGGCATCCCGTCAGCAATAACAGAAGGACATATCCGGTTAATCCGCATTTCCCGGATCCGTTCCTCGCTTCGCTTCATATCCCGGATAGCCCGCTCATAGCCCCTGAGATACCACTTTTTTTCGTCGTTTTCAGTAAAATCTTTTGCTTCATTGTCCACTGCTGTCACCCCCCCATCAGTCAAGCAAATCATCTTTGTGCCGCATCTTAATGCAGGCAGCCGCGGCCAGTATGTATCCTGCAGCGATAATACATCCGCCTATAATTACAATCACCTTAATAATTCCTATGCTCCTTAATTATTTAGTTACAGCCATTAGAACACAATATATTGTGTTATGTAATTTATATTGCATATATATTGTATAAACGTATTGACTTTCTAATACTTTTATATATAATAAAAGATACAAAACGTTACTTTATTGTAAAAACGCATCTGACAGAAAGAGGAGGACTATTATGTCAAAGCAACCTATCAAACCTGGAACTGACAACAAACCTGCTGGCACCTATCATGAGGTAGGCCCAAGAGGGGGACAAATTCCCGACGGACGTACCGTCCACATTGATCGGGGTGATCGTTTACCCCCTACACAAAAACCTGGACGTGGTTGGTCTAAATGATGTATGGGAGCCGCTGTAACCGCAGCGGCTTTTATATTGCAATTCTCCGCCTCCAGAAGCAAAAACTAAACCCAAAGACTGTAATTTGAAACCATGCTTCTGCATACCGTCTGCCTTCTTCTTCATATTTCGTGATATAATGATGCATCCTCTTTTGACACCTCCTCCCTCTGATACAGTTCGTGTATATCCACATCCAATGCTTCCGCAATGGCCGGCATATACTCCACACGTAAAAGTTTTCTGCGTCCATTGAGCATGTTGGAAAATTCCTGTGGGGAAAAACCAGCTCGTTCTGCAACCACTACCTGTTTCATTCCTTTGGCTGCAAGGATGCATTTTATGTTGTTGATAATATCTTCATAGGTACATACCTTCAATACGTCTCCTCCTCTCTACTCCTACGTTTAAATTTCAGTTTAATGCATTAATATTTCAGGAAATTCCTGTGTCAATGGTTCTCCCCATATGTCCGTCAAACTAGATTTCATAAATACTGGAATATCTACTTTGCGGCACTGCTCCACAATATCTTCTATCCACTCACGCTTCGGAATGACCTTATCCTTGCGCCTTCCCGTTTCCGCGCCAATGATAACCCACTCTACTCCACGAATATGGAAATCTGCAAATGGCTTTAGCAGCGGTTCAATGCTTATAAAAGTCTGAACAGAGTGGTGTGTTGAGAAAGAAAAATCTGTTCCCACAGGCCCTGTCTGCGACCAACCAAACCACATATTAGGCGGCATATAGCAGTTAAGTAGTTTCTCATACCGCTTTGGATTCTTCGTAAGGAATAAATAGTTGTGCTGCGGAGCTTTTCCACATGCCTCAAACACTTCATAAATCCAAGAATCTGGCACCCAATCCCCGAACAGATCAGCCATTGAGCAGACAAAAATGTTCCTTGCCTTTCGGTTCTGATATTCGTTTAAGCGATATCTATGTAATGTCGGAACGAACCCATATGGGTACGGTTCTGACCGCTCCTCCTCTGGCGCGTAAACTTTTTCGTCAAGCACATGGATTTTCCTATCATCCCACTTGTCCCCGTGAGAAGAAAACCTGTTTGCTATCCCTCTGGCATAACAGTATTCGCAACCATGCAGACAACCGGTAACCGGATTCCATGTGCTATCACACCAATCAATTTTTGTCTTATTCATAAATTCCCTTTCTGAGTTAAATCCTCATTTTGCAAAGGAACCTTAACGTCCATAAGACATAAAAACACCCATTTCCCTTTTGGATATTCCTGCTCTATGCGGAAAGTTGTACCGTAGTTAAACTGCTTCGTGTCCTCTTTCAATTTGTTGTAAATGCCATCTGGATAATCAAAAAAACCTTGTGTAACAATTCCATTATGTGTAGGATGGGTTTTGTATTCTGTCTCCCATACTCTCAGATGTTTTATCATCCATATACCTCTTTCTGAAAATGTTAAATTTCAGTTCTTTATTCCTTTCATAAATTATTTTCATACCATCTCGGTACAATCACCGGAATGATAAATCCTCATTACATCGTCCTTGCTATCTTTAAAGTTTCCGCTACCTCATCAAGGGTTACACCACGTTCTATTTCTTTTCCTGTGTCATCTTTTACAGACCAGTAATAGCGTCCACCCATATATGGATTCTGTTCTCTTTCGAGTTGTACATTATATTTCTTCTCAATCTGCTTTTTTCTCATTTCAACACCTAAATCCTCAATGAATCCCTTATTTTCACTGAAAGCACAGTTTCCTTACCATATACATTTTCGATTTCTTCCGCAGCCTGTTCCAATAAGTCCCTTGTGTGGTCTATATAATCAGACAGTATTTTTGCATATTGAGCCGCGACAGACTGATATTTTTGATTTTTAGCCCATTCATAGGCCAGTTTTTCTTCTTCATTCATTTACCTTTTTCCTCCTTTAAATCCTCATATAATTGTTTATTATTGCGTTAAAAGCTATAAACTGTGTCATCGATCTTTCAACAT
>OAVH01000652.1_pt1 | contig 24176 bp, 25 predicted proteins | sample 1495281 | NCBI WGS metagenome assembly OAVH01 (sample SAMEA2580082, study PRJEB22360) | human gut metagenome | biome: human gut; feature: human-associated habitat; material: faeces | place: Denmark | collected 2008/2010
GTTGTAAGAGTTTTCTCCTCTTCTTGAATTTTTATATTTAAATCTTTAAGTTCTTTATTCCCTTCAAATATGCGTTTACCTTTTTTGTATATATCAGAATTTGTAATAGTTTTTATATCAGATACTAACTGTGCTTTTGCTTTTATTGTATTTTCTTTAAGTTGATTGATTATTTTATTCCATTCAGTTTCTGTTTTTATTTTTAAATCATTGAACAAACGATAAGTTTCAGATTGATTTAAACCAAATGATATATTTCCAAACTGCCATTTTTCTTCATATGAAGAATCAAATGGGGTTGATAGCAACAATTTTTCAAAAATAATTAAATCCTGTTCTGCATTTGCAATTAGTTTTTCCTTTTCTTGTACTTGTTTTATATATGCATCTAAAGACAAGCGCTCTTCTAGGGTTAATTCTGCATCTTTTTGCAAATCAGCAACTTTTGTTTTTAATAAATTTAATTGCTGATTAACTCCCTCTCTTTTCCCTTTTTCAGATAAAGACTTTCTTAAAATATCTATTTCTTTTTGCATCTGAAAGACAGAAAAAATACCTTCCGAAATAGTCTTAGACAATTCAGTTAAATGTTCATAATATTCTTTTAATAGCCCTGTTTCATCTTTATGTTTTATAATATCTTCTATTATTTGATTTGTTTTATCTGAATCAAAAGCAATATCATGCATATAACTTTGACGAAAATATTCAATTTCACGACCTAATTGGTCATTCCCATCTTGCCATCGAATAGAAACGCCATTTAAGTGTTGCCTAATGAAATCATCGTTATCAACGCCTCTATTCCCATGTTTTGCAGCAATAGCTTTAAGTAAAGATGATTTACCAGTAGAGCGTCCTCCTACAATTGTATTTAGATTGGGATTGAGCAAGATGGTTCCACGCCAAAAACCGTCTTCATCTAAAGTTATGCTATCTATAACTTGATATATATTCTTTTCATCCGGCTTTGTGGATTGAACACAAACTCTATCATCTGGTTCGAATAATATCTGTTTTAATCCTTCGAATGTGGTATCTGCTTTTATCCACGTCTTGCAATTACCTAATCTATCTTTAATCGTAATTTCATCAGAAAAACAATGGGCGTCACTACAATCCAGTAATAATTCATTTACATGTTGTTCATGCAATTTTTTCTTAGATTTTTTATATTTATCAACATCTTCTGCCGCTGTAAAAACAATGTCAGCTTTATTAATTATACTTTTTTTCTCTGCAATAGAATTATCATCCCATTTAAAATCATCCCATTCTGTTTTGCCTATCGCTGTAATATATTTCCCATCAAATATATGATTGGCATTATTCAAAGGGGCCATTATTACCGAAAGTTCTAAATTTAAGTTATTAAAACCTTCTTTTAAAGGTGAAGCATATTGATTCTGTTTTTCTTTAGGGACTGAGTTTATGATTTTGCGACCTAACTCTTCTAAACTATCTCGCGTAACTATGCCACCCCACTGTTGATTACAATCTGGACTTAAAGTGTAATGAGCAGTAAGTGCATTAAGAAATTGTTGTTGAATTTGGTCAGGTGTTAATTCATTTGAAAATATGATATGAAAATTTATTCTTTTAAATTTTTCATTACCACAAAACTTAGCTAATCTAAATTCAACGACAGGCAATATTAACTCAATATTTGGTAATCGTCCTTGATTTTTATATTCTAGAACTTTACGATATCCATCAATAAAAAGATAATCATTTATTCCAAGTACTTTTATGTCACTAGGAAGATGTTCTAACGCATCAATATATTTATCCCAAATATTTTCTTCGGGATTACATTTGTAATTATGTTCGAGCGAAAAGGGAGTATGAACATGTAAATCCCAAATCCGCCATTCTGATCCTCTGTTCATTGTCATATAACTTCTTTAAATAAATACAAAGATACACATTCATAAACAATTAGAAACATAGCGATAAGATTATTAAATTTATAGTATCCAATTATAACATTTAAAGGATTACCACTATGCTTCCAAATTTTAAAGTTACAGAAATTTATTGTATAGTCGATGATTTTTACAAGGAATTTACATTACAACAGGAAAAATATATGATTGAGGATAAGGAAACCAAATATCGTAACAAGCCCAACCGTATGAGTGATGCTGAGATTATGGTTATTCTAATCTTGTTTCACTCCGGTGGTTTCCGCTGTTTCAAGCATTACTACAAGGAATATGTCTGCAAGCATCTGAAACACCTTTTTCCGCGTCAGGTTTCCTATAACCGTTTTGTGGAACTGGAGAAGGAAGTATTGCTTCCCATGACCATCTTCATCGAAAAAGTACTGCCGGGAACATGTACCGGCATCAGTTTTGTCGACTCCACTCCTTTACGTGTTTGTCGTAACCAAAGAATCCTTATTTATAAGACATTTGAGGGACTTGTCGAGCGTGGAAAATGTTCAATGGGATGGTTTAAGCAGCATCTGATAATCAATGATAAAGGTGAGATTCTAATTTTATGTTCACTCTTGGAAACGTGGATGACAGGGAACCGTTGAAGCAGGGTAAGTTTCTGGAGAACATCAAAAGAAAACTATGTGCAGATAAAGGATATATCAGTCAAGCTCTGTTTGAGAACCTTTTCCTTAATGGCATACAGCTTGTCACAAAAGTTAAAAACAATATGAAAAATTCTCTGGTGAGTATTGCCGACAAGATTCTGCTCAGAAAAAGAGCATTGATTGAAACAGCCAATGATGAACTGAAGAACATTGCACAGATAGAACACTCCAGACATCGTTCATTCAATAACTTTATAGCTAACTCTTTGTCGGCTATAGCAGCATACTGCTTTTTTGAAAAGAAGCCCGCCATTGATGTAAACTTTGTCAATGACGGACAACTATCTATTTTCTAATTTTATTTCGAACTTACGTTAAATAATTAAATTATAATGGCTAATAATTTTATAGTTATAATATTTTCTATACTTTTTAGGCAGTTGAGCATTAACGCTCAACTGCCGTAATTATGGATATAAAAAGATTAAAACAAGAGTATCCTATTTTGCTTGACTATATGCAGCAATATGGGTATGGGAAAGTCGCAATTGAAGGTATTCAAGTGAGGCTAAAAGAACTATTTGAACAAGAAGGTCATTATGCGTCCTATGAGGACTTTTACAAAAAACTTTTAGAAAGTAAAGGGATAGGCATAGATGATAAACGTTCGAAGTACTATCGGTTATCTGTACGAAGAATTGAGGCTTTTGATGAATATGGTCATCTGCCAGACCGGTTTGTCTTTACTCCGACCTTGCATAAGGACAGTTCAATGAACCGGTTAAACGGTATGTTTAAGGCTATAATAGAACATCATAAAGAAAAGGCAACACGAGCAGGAAAATCAACAAGTACGATAATAAATGAACTCAAAAGTGCTGCTTCATTTTTTGCATTTATGCAAAACAAGGGTGCATATACATTAAAGGATATAACAGAATCACTGATTCTTTCTTATTTTTATGACGGTTAGAAACAACTTCGAGGCTATAGTTGCCAAAAAAGTATCAGCAGAGTCCTGCATTCTACCAAAGGGTTACCTTGCCAAGAAGAATGTGAACGTATTTGCGGCATAATGCCTCCATTGAAAAATATACGCAAAATCTCTGGAATAACCTCGAAAAACGGGAAAAATGACGCTAAATGACTTAATGTCAGAGTAGTTACGGTGTCAAATGATGACAAGCCGAAAAATCGGAAAACGCAAAGAAAAGCGGATTTAAGAAGAAGAATGGTTTGCAAATCATTACCCGTGAAAGAGTAAGATTTAACATATGAGAGATGCTATTGCACCGTTTGTCACCGATTTGCGTATCAAGGTCTAACTCGTTGATATTTAACTTTGCAAACAAAAAACGAGTATGGCAAGAAGTACATTCAAAGTGCTGTTCTACGTGAACGGCAGCAAGGAGAAAGACGGTATTGTCCCCATCATGGGACGAGTGACAATCAACGGTACTGTGGCGCAGTTCAGTTGCAAGCAGACCATCCCGAAAACCCTTTGGGATGTGAAAGGCAACCGAGCCAAAGGCAAGAGCGCCGAAGCACGGAACATCAATCTGGCATTGGATAACATCAAGGCGCAAATCATCAAGCACTATCAGCGCATATCCGACCGAGAGGCATACGTAACGGCTGAAATGGTGCGCAATGCCTACCAAGGGGTAGGAAGCGAGTATGAGACACTGATAAAGGCTTTTGACAAGGATTGCGCCAACTTCCTGAAACGTGTCGGCAAAGACCGCAGCATCAGCACATACAAGGTAATGGTGAGGGCAAGGAACTATGTCGCAGCCTTTATCAAGTCATTCTACAGACGGACGGATATGTCCATGCTGGAACTTACGCCCGACTTCATCAAGGAGTTTGCGGCTTATCTTACGGCTGAACGGGGACTGAAAAACGCCACCATCTGGCTGAACTGCATGTGGCTGAAAGGCGTGGTCATGCGTGCGCACTATAACGGACTGATACCGAGAAATCCGTTTGCGCAGTTCCATATCAGCCCGAATGTTAAGGAACGGGAGTATCTGACAGAGGACGAAATCAAAAGAATCATGGCGCACGAGTTTGACAACCCCACCCTCGCATTGGTGCGGGATCTGTTCATTTTCGCCTGCTTCACCGCCTTGTCTTTCGTGGATATGAAAGAACTCACAACGGACGAAATAGTGGAGGTGAACGGTGAGAAATGGATATTGTCGAAACGGCATAAGACAAATGTCCCGTTCCAAGTGAAGCTGCTGGATATTCCCTTGCAGATAATCGAACGGTACAAGTATCTGTCGGAAGACAGGCTGGTTTTCGGAAAAATCAACTATTGGACGATGTGCAAACAGCTGAAAAAGGTAATGACGGAATGCGGAATAGAGAAGCAAATCTCCTACCATTGCGCACGTCATACGTTTGGAACACTGGCTCTTAGCAAGGGAATGCCCATTGAAAGCGTGAGCCGTGTGCTGGGACACACGAACATTGTCACGACTCAAATCTATGCGAAGATAACCACACAGAAACTTGACAATGACCTGACGATGTTCGGCAACAAGCTGAACGCATCGTTCGGAAGTGTAACCCCATAATCAAGCATAGCCATGAAACGAAGCATCATCACAACAGATGGTAACGGCAACATCATCATGCCGACCGACATAGGCGCAACCGCCATGAGCGAATGGGAACTTTGCGCCCTGTTCGGAGTAACCGCCCCGACATTCCGTGCAGGGCTGAAGGCTCTTTGCAAGAGCGGAGTTTTAAGGGAATACGAGATAAGGCGAAGCATACGGGTATCCGATAATTGCAGTATGGAGGTTTACAACCTTGAAGCGATAGTTGCCCTTGCTTTCTATATCAGCACATTCGGAGCGGAACGGGTACGCAATGCCGTTCTTGAAAGACTGTACCTGCGAAAAGAGAAAGTATGCTATCTCCTTTCGCTTGTCAATTCTTCAAATGATATGTAGTAGATTGTAGATTAGATAAATAGTAGGAACGCAATGAACACCTGCTATTTATCTTTTATCGTTTTTGCTCCTCTATAAATACATCTATTTCTCCTAAATAACCAATTTCTTTAGGAAGTACGAACATATTGTTCGGATTTACATATTTTCGAAAATGGTCTTCAATATCGGAAATTTCCAAATCTTCAATGCTTGTATTAGTATTAAATCCCACAGGTTGAATATGACACAATTTCCAATTAGGCAAAGCATAACTACCTAATGGTTTGGTGTACTTGGCATTTGCCTTAATTTCCTTTGTTGCCATAAACACCATTGGTAACTCTTTTTGGCTCAACAGCTCTTTGATTTGCGATAAGGTGAACACTATCCCTTTTAGAACATTATTATACACCCAAATAGCTACGGTATTATCTGAAACGATAATCTCTCTTCCACAGGGATGCACAAAGGATTGACCTCGTTTATTTGTTTCTTTGCGAATAATCAATGGCATATCTTTGTCTGCAATCCATTTCTCTATCAGATTATTCCAATTTTCAAGTACTTCAACATCTATCTGAGGGTTATTAGGAGAATTACGCCACAATGTACCTATCTCCTTAATTTTCATTCGGATTTCTTTCCCTACCAAATCTTTTGTGGGCATACATCTTTCTGACTGCCTATATGGTGTAGGTTGTCCCGATATTAAAAATTGCATAGCTCGTTTGGGAGGATATTTACAACTATACAATCTGCCCTCTTGATAGCTCTTGGTTTCAATAACATTTGAAAAGACACGATAGAAATCAGCTTTTGTAAACTTGAATGTTTCATCTGGAATATGCACAATAAATGAATCATTATCATTCAAAGGCTCAATCAAATCAGCCTTGAAACATAATCTACTACTTGTGTATTCTACCATATACTAACTATTCAAACTAATTATACCGCAAAGGTACTCGAAATAAACCAAATGAGAGAATTTCTTTCGTTTATAATTGTCTTGAGTTTATAGCACACATCAAATTCATCTTCCCATAGTACTTTATTCACTATTCTGCTATGATTTGCGTAGCAACTTATCCGTCAATTACTTATATTTTTGTAGCTGACATTTTTTGAACCTAAAAGTATTTGAAAATGGAAGCTAACAAAGTAACATTAAGCCATAAGCTACCATCGGATGGCGGCATGGCAAAGGAAGAATTTATCCGTGTCGGGACAACGCTCTACAAGATTGTGGAGCAACCGAGACTGAACGGAGGGTATGTGAAGAAACGCATCGCATGGAACAACGAGACCCTGCGACAGGATTACGGCAAGGATTACATCGGCAGCGTTCCCAAGTATGACGGCTTCTGCACAGTACCCGAACACATCGGCTACCGTTCCGTGGTCGGCAAGTTCCTTAACCTCTACGAACCGATAGACCACCGACCGCAGGAGGGCGATTTATCGCATATCCAATCTTTGGTACGGCACATCTTCGGGGAACAGTACGAGTTGGGGATGGACTATCTGCAACTGCTCTACCTGCAACCAATTCAGAAGTTGCCTATCCTGCTGTTGGTGTCGGAAGAACGCAACACGGGCAAAAGCACCTTCCTGAACTTTCTGAAAGCCCTTTTTCAGAACAATGTGACTTTCAACACCAACGAGGATTTCCGCAGCCAGTTCAATTCCGACTGGACTGGCAAGTTGCTTATCGTGGTGGATGAGGTGCTGCTCAACCGCAGGGAGGATAGCGAGCGGTTGAAGAACCTCAGCACCACACTTTCCTATAAGGTGGAAGCCAAAGGCAAAGACCGTGACGAGATTGCGTTCTTCGCCAAATTCGTGCTGTGTTCCAACAACGAGTATCTACCCGTAATCATAGACGCAGGGGAAACACGCTATTGGGTGCGCAAGATAGACCGCTTGCAGTCCGATGATACCGACTTCCTGCAAAAGCTGAAAGCGGAGATACCCGCCTTTCTTCATTTCCTGCAACACAGACAGCTATCCACCGAAAAGGAAAGCCGGATGTGGTTCAACCCCACATTGCTGCATACAGAAGCCTTGCAGAAGATTATCCGTAGCAACCGCAACCGGCTGGAGATAGAGATGTCGGAACTGCTGCTTGACATTATGGTTGCAATGGATGTAGATAGCGTTTCATTCTGCCTTAACGACCTTGTCGTACTGCTGGTACACTCGCAGGTAAAGGCGGAAAAGCACCAAGTGCGTAAGGTGGTGCAGGAGTGCTGGAAACTAACACCTGCACCAAACGGGCTTACCTACACCACCTATCAGGGCAATTACAACAGAAGTTGTCACTATGAGCCGATAAAGAGGGTGGGACGCTTCTACACCGTCACAAGGGAGCAACTCGAATCCCTGTAATACTATCATTTTTCTGTTGAATTGTTGAATATGGGTATAAATACAATGACAATAAACGATATACATTCTCAACAAAATCTCAACAAGCCAAAAGAGAAGTTGAGAGACCACCGATACCCGTTTGTGGATTTCTCTTTTGGTGAGCGGTTTGTTGAGAAGATGTTGAGAGGTTACGAGGCTGTATATAAACATATTACATCAACAGTTCATCAAATCAACAAATTTTCATCAACTTCAAAACCGTATGTAATATGACAATCCAAGATGTAAAGCAAATCAAACTGGCAGACTATCTGCAAAGTCTGGGCTATACGCCTGTAAAGCAACAAGGCAGGAATCTGTGGTACAAATCACCGTTACGGGAAGAAACGGACGCATCGTTCAAGGTAAACACCGAGCTTGAAAAATGGTACGACTTCGGCATCGGCAAAGGCGGTAATATCATTGCATTGGCAGCGGAACTCTACCATTCGGAAGATGTAGCCTATCTGCTGAAACGCATAGAGGAGCGGACAGCATACATCCGCCCTGCATCGTTCTCTTTTGGCAGACAGCATTCCGACAATCAGCCTTATCAGGGATTAAGTGTTGGTGAGTTGTCCTCTCCTGCTCTTATAGCCTATCTGCAAGAAAGGGGAATAAACATCGGACTTGCCAAAAGAGAATGCAGGGAGCTTCGGTTTATGAATGCCGACAAACCCTATTTTGCCATCGGCTTTCCGAACATGGCAGGGGGATATGAAGTGCGCAACAGATACTTCAAGGGATGTGTCGCCCCGAAAGACATCACCCATATCCGACAGCAGGGCGGACAACGATGTATGTGTTACCTGTTCGAGGGGTTCATGGATTACCTTTCATTCCTTACCATCCGAGTAGAAAACAATCCGCAACACCCGCGATTGGACACACAGGACTATATCATATTGAACTCCGTTTCCAATCTTGCAAAAGCGGAAAGCATATTGGAGACCTACATCCAAGTCGGCTGTTTCCTTGACAACGACACGGCAGGACGGAACACCTGCAAGAAGCTGAAAGAGAAGTTTGGGGAACGGCTGCTTGACAAGTCAATGTACTATCGTGAGTATAAGGACTTGAACGACTACCTGTGCGGTAAGCCCTTGTCCCAATCGGCAGAGCCGATAAAGGAGAAGAAGCAAGTCCAATCCGCAAGGCGGATGATGCAGCCACCGAAAAAGAAAGGGGGATTTCATCTGTAATATGCACGTCCGCTCTCCCAAGGTATTTAGACAGAAATACCATAGCTCAATAGGGCGTTTTCTTCACGCATTACTCCGTAACGCTAAAAACACCCTATCGAGCCAAAGGGAAATCCCTTTGGAAACCCTGTGCAAACGAGAGCAGAAGCCAAACTCGTTTGGATTATGCCGAGTGCAGCAATGGTTCATTTGCATAATAAACCCTGTGAGCCGATGCCACAGGCAGAGAGAAGAAACATAACGATAACCGCAAAAATAGGAATAATATGGGATATTTTTCATTAGACATAAAGAAAGCAAAGGGTACATCGGACACCACGCAGTCCGACCATATAGAGAGAAAGATAATACCTAAAAACGCAGACCCGACAAGAACGCATCTGAACAGGGTGCTTGTCGAATACCCCGATGGCGTTCACGGCAGGGATGAAGCGATTGCCCACAGGCTGAACACGGCAGGCATCAGACGGAAAATCACGCACGACCAAGTCCGTGTCGTTCGGGTGGTCTTGTCGGGTACACACGAGGACATGATGAACATACAGGAAAAAGGAGAACTCGATGAATGGTGCAGCGACAGCATCCAATGGCTGCAAGCCACATTCGGCAAAGACAATGTGGTTGCCGCACATCTGCACATGGACGAGAAGACTCCGCACATACATGCAGCCGTTGTTCCCATCGTGACGGGTGAAAGGCGCAAAGCCAAGAAAGAGCAGACGGACGGTAAGCGCAAGTACCGCAAGAAAACAAATTCCGTCCGTTTGTGTGCCGATGACCTGTTCAACCGCCAGACCTTGGTCGCCTACCACGACAATTACGCAAGGGTGATGGCGAAATACGGATTGCAGCGTGGGGTACGGGGTTCGGAAGCACGGCACACCACCACCATGCAGTATTATAGGGACTTGAAAAAGAAGAATGAAGTCCTCGAAACCGAAACCAGACTGTTGCAGGAAAAGAAGACCGAAGCGCAGGAGGAATTGAGACAGGTAAAAGCAGAAATCCGTACTGACAAGCTCAAATGTGTAGCCACCGATACGGCAACCGCCCTTGCAAGCAGTGTGGGTTCTCTTTTCGGAAGTGGAAGAATGAAATCGTTGGAACGCAGGAACGAGGACTTGCAAGACCGCATCCTTGAACTTGAAGACGAAGCCCGACAACGGGAACGGCAACAAGCCGAACAGATACAGGAGATAAGAAACGCTTACGAGCAACAGCACCGCAAGCTGTCGGAGTTTACGGATTTTGTCAGACGCTACTTTCCGTATGTGGAGAAACTGATGCCTGTAATAAATTTCCTGCGTGAACGTTTGGGCTTTAATGATGGGATAATCAGAAGACTGTGCGAGTTCAAGGAGGTCGGAATAAAAGGTGAACTCTATTCTTCCGAATTTAACCGAAGTTTTGATACCCGACATTCCGTCTGCTCCATCAAACAGGATGAAAACGGTAAATTCGATTTCAAGATAGACGGGGTTTCTCACGTGAACTGGTTCAGAAAGAAGATGAATGAGTTCAGAGAAGCCATCGGAATACCGAAGCCAAGACAGAATAGAAGTATGAAACTGTAAATCAAAAAAATCCGTGATAGTAGAATGGTATATCACGGATTTTTCATACTTTTGTATTGGATTGAGGCAACTCTTTCCAAGACATACGAAAAAAAAGAAGCGTTATGCTTATCTTGTACTTGAAAACGTAGGAAATTTTCAATTAGATGCAAGGATAGCATAGTGGTTCTCACGCATATAGCGTGGGCTGCTATTGTTACATCTGCATCTATGGTTTCCTACGACCTTCAAGTAAAGAATGTGGCATACAGTTCCACGCTTCTTTAATAGGTTAAATTCCTTTGGGAACTGGAGATTAAAAAATGTAGTGTATGAGCGTAATAAAAAAATGGTTATTAGCTATTTGTGCCATTATATTAATGAATGGATGTGCACCACTTCGAATGCCTGTAATAGTAAGGAATGCTCCTATTGAAATGTATAAATACGCATACATTTCCCCAACAAAGGAATTGACATCAAGCACAGGAGGTACATATGGTGGGCAATACGGTATCTATGGTTCTTCAACCACCAAAAGTGTTAATCCAAGTGATGTAATAGCAGGAATACTAATAAAAGAAGGATATATCATATTACCCGAACTTAAACCCGAATTATCTAATGAAACTCTAATCGTCAATTATGGTGAGAGTGGCAGGCGTAATAGAGGTTTAGGTTACACAATAGAAGTAACTATACAGTTTAGCTCTGCAAAAACCAATGAAATGATATGTTCTTGTACAGCAGAAGGACAAGGCGAAACAGAAGCTGATGATATCCGTCAAGCCATTAGAAGAGCCTTAACAAGTTTATTCCCTGAGAAATAACCCAATAATACGACAGATTATGAAAAAGTTTTTAGTATTATCCGCTTTAGTTATAACTTCTTGTACACTCTCTAACGAGGAAAAAGCTGAGAAATTGGTTAAAGAGACGCTTAAAGACTATCTCTATCACCCTGATTCTTATGAGCCAATATCAACAAGAGTTGATAGTATGTTTATTGATGTAACTACTATCGAGCCTATTATGAAAATTAGCGATGAAATCAAGAATTTGATATCTAAAATAAATCGCTGTGAGAGAAAAATTGAATCAGCAGAATCTTCTATGGATATTTTTGCCCCCAATGGTTATTCTTCTCAATACTCTCGTGGAGAGTATTCACGAGCAAAAAAAGAAAAGGAAGAAGCCAAATCTGATTTGAACAAATACACCAAGAAACTTTCAGAACAACTTGCTTTTCTAAAAGAAAATGTCGCTAAATATCACAAAGGAGAATTTACAGGTTGGGCAGTAAGCCATAGATTTAGGAGTCTTAATGGAGCAGGCTCAATGACCATTCCGGGAGAAATGATTTTCTTTTGCGATGAAGAATTTACAACTTGTGGGGGTTATGAAACAGATAAGTTTGAGGACTTCGTAAAAATTTTAAACGCAGTAGATGAAGCAATTTCGGATGAAGATGTAATAGATTATTTTAAAGAAAATAATTTTTTGCTATAAATTCCGTATTTCCGTAGTACGCTAATTTTTATGCAAATCAAATATTATCAACTGCTATTTTTTTAATATGCAATGGGCGTTTATTTTGGTTATTTGTATAATTGCTATTTCGGTTATTGTAATAGCGATGGTACGAACACGCCTAAAAAACAAATCCAAAGAGCTTGCAGAAAAGCTAAACCATATATCTGCATATAGCGAGAAATCAAATTATGAGCAAGCAAGAGAGAGATTATCGGCTCTTAATGAGGGGGCGTTTATAGATATTCCCTCAGACTTGAATAATGGCTTTTATGGCAGGGTAATCTCCGCAACGCAAGAAAAAGATTTCATCAATCATTATAAGGTACATTTCCAAGAGGCATATTCACTTCTGAAGAAACTTGAAGCCTTTAACATCACTCCATCAGAAACCATATCCAAATTCATTAACGACTTTGGAAGAATCAACAAACTTGTAAAACAACATAATGATGGTGTTATAACCTTTCTACTTGACACGCACAGGGACTTTTTCGACCATTGCCTAAAATACCCATTAGACAAGCAACAAAGACGCTCAATTGTTTTAGAAGAGGATAATTGTTTAGTAGTCAGCAGTGCAGGTAGTGGTAAAACCTCTTCAATTGTCGGTAAGGTTAAATATCTCACCGAAATCAAGGGTATAGCACCTGAAAGAATTTTACTTATCAGTTATACCAACAAAGCAGCAGCCGAACTAACCGAAAGAATGGCGACCAATGGATTGAAAGGTTACACATTCCATAAGTTAGCCGTTGATATTATAGGCAAAACAACAGGCACAAAACCATCGATTTGCGACAATACAGATTCATTGTTTGTTGATATATATCACAAATTATTAGATAAATCGTCTTTCAAGAAAAATATAGTGGAATACTTTATTGATTACCAAACGAATGAAGCCGATTGGGAACAACGCAAGAATGAAAGACGAGAGCAATTATCAGAGCAAAAGAATGTGCAGCTAAAGGCGATGTTCCCCGATATGGACGGCAGAGCCATATATGTGAGAAGTGAACAAGAACAAAAAATATGTTTTGCTTTGTCCTCGCTGGGAGTGAAATTCAGATATGAAGAACCATACGAACATCAATTAGCAGATGAGATGCACTCACAATATCGTCCCGACTTCTCAATATATTTTAAGCAAGGAGGAGTAACCAAACGCATCTATCTTGAACATTTCGGAGTTGATGAACACGGGCTTGTTCCTGCTTGGTTCGCAAAAGACAAGGGTATAACCTACGAAGAAGCCAATCAGAAATACAATGATGGTATAACTTGGAAAAAAGCGGCTCACGAGAAATTTGGTACACAACTTTTAGTGACATCAAGTGCAGATTTCCATTATTCTGATATTAGGGATAAACTCCGTAAACTATTAGCTGAAGCAGGTGTACCAATTCAAGAAAAGACCGATGAGGAGTTATACGATTTAGTAGTACCCAAAGGCAGCAAGCAGGAAAAGGCGTTTATACGACTTGTTGTTACTTTCGTTACATTGGTAAAATCAAGTTGTAAATCAGTTAAAGAGGTTTTGAAACAAGCCAAAAATGCAGATGATGAACGAAGTGTGTTTATCATCAAGAATATATTTCAACCTGTATATGAACGCTACATAAATGCGTTAAGCGATAGTAACCAAATTGATTTTACCGATGCTATTCTTCAAGCCACTGAGATATGTCGTACTTCACACCCTGTTGAATATGATTATATCATAGTGGATGAGTTTCAAGATATTTCTGTTGACCGTTACAACTTCTTGAAAGTATTGCGAGAGGGTAATCCTCCTGCAAAGTTGTATTGTGTGGGTGATGATTGGCAGTCTATTTATCGTTTTTCGGGAAGTGATATGGCTCTATTCAATCAATTCCCCGAATATTTTGGAGCAACGGAGATAAACAAGATTGAAACTACATACAGGTTTGGAGAGCCTTTGGTTTCTTTATCGTCGAACTTTATACAACGCAATAAAGCCCAAATACAAAAGAATATCCATTCGTTCAGCTCAGAAATGAGAACCGAGTTGGAATTCTATGCTTATGATAGACGAGATTACTGCAATACGATAGGGCAACTTGTGGCTTCTATTCCATCGGATAAATCAATATTCCTATTGGGGCGTTACTCTTTTGATGATTACTACCTCTCTTTTATGTACCAATCAATTAAAGAGGGTAATAGATTCTACTATGTGATAGGAGGACGAAAAATAGAGTTTTTAACCGTACATAAGTCAAAAGGTCTTGAAGCGGATTATGTAATACTCTTACAATGCAATAAAGATACATACGGTTTCCCATCACAGGTGAGTGACGACCCTGTGCTTAACTATGTGCTCACTAAGAGCGACCAATTCCCATACGGAGAAGAAAGAAGATTATTCTATGTTGCAATAACAAGGGCTAAGGTAAAAACGCTTGTATTATACGATAAGCGTTTCCCGTCTGTATTTGTGGATGAATTCTTGCACCCCGAAAAGGTGTCAGAAGAAAGCTATGTAAAGCACCCTAACGCCAATAAAAGATGGACAAGAAGTGCAGACCAATTTTTATTGAAACTGCACAATGAAGGTAAGAGTGTCAAATATATTGCAAACAAAATGGGTAGAAGTCAAACTTCGATTGTAATGCGATTAAACAAACTAAACAAATAGTCGAACTTTTTCTTTGATGTACCTTGTGTGCATCGGACTATTCTATTATTTTTGTACACAGAAACGAGTTACTTGAAAGCAATTCAAGGCAGAACGCAGCATACGGCACAGTTGCCAAGTCATTACCTCAAAATCGGGTAATTCTTCCAAAGTCCTTTGTATAAGGCACAAACGAAAGTTTTCCAGAATTACGAAAAAATTTTGCGATCCTATCAGATGATGAAATTTCTATAATAGCTTCCGCATTGGAAAATGATAAATCAAAACTAACCCTTCGTGATAAAGCAGTTATTACTATAGCCATGTATACAGGTTTACGAGGCTGTGACATTGCGAAAATGACAATAGAAAACATTGATTTTGAGTTGGATCTTATTACCCTTGAACAATCCAAAACACATCAAAAATTGGTTCTTCCTCTGAGAGCAGTTGTAGGAAATGCCATAATGGAATATTTGAAAGAGGAAAGGCCGAAAAATGTAAAGACCCGGAGATTGTTCACTCATCTGTATGATCCGGGAAAGCCGATAAGTCCAAGTATCATTGGACAAATCGCCCGCCGTTTTTTTGATAAGATAGGGATAAGGAAAGAAGAATGCCAGAATGGTATCAGGCTGTTTCGGCGTTATCTGGCTACCAAACTCTTAAGCAATGGAATCACCCCACGCTACATCAGTGAGATAATGGGGCATATTTCACCAGAGTCCCTCAATCCATACATAGATGCGGATATTGTCCATTTGCGTGAATGTGGAATTGACATTTCAATTTACCCTGTCGGAGAGGAGGTGTTTGACGTATGATTACTTTAATCGAACAGGAAGTTCTTTATCGAAGACACCGAATTGAATTAAAAAATGACGGGAAACCTTTTAAATTTACACGATTGAAGACCTTCATTTCTTTTTGTATGAAAAAAGGATGCAATTATCTGTCGAAAGAATTAATTGATGAATGGTGTATAAAACGCCCAACGGAGAGTATAAATTCCACCAACCATCGAATCGCAGAATTACGTAATTTTATTAAATATGCGAACAGTGAACAATCTTATAAAATTTCTATACCGTCACTGCTACCGGAAGAAAGGAAACCAAGAAAGAAAATTCCTATGACAGAAATGCCCATTCAAAAATCCGTTATTTCTGAAATGCTTGAAAATTATATTTCTTACTTAAAAATGCTTGCCCCCAAAATATGTGATACAACACACAAGAACCTTATACGTTTTAACAATTTTTGTGCTCGGACTTATCCTGAAGCGGATGTTTTAACGGATGAAATCGTCAGCTCGTGGTGTGACCGGAGATTTTCGGAAAAGTGTAAATCAAGAAATACAAGGGTACTTCCCATATCTCAATTCTTGAGGTATGCAGTCAGGCATAATTGGACTAAAGTGAGTGTTCCCATTTCTTTGCCCAGAGGGGGAAACAAGCCACGCATACCCCATATTTTCACAGAAGACGAACTTGCCGATTTTTTCAATTCTACCATATTGGTTCACAAACCTGTTAATATTTCGGATTTCGACTTTAAGCTGAGAAGAATGCAAATACCTGTTTTCTTCAGACTATTGCTTAGTACAGGCATGCGTACCAATGAAGCACGTTTGCTTGACTGTGAGGATGTTGATCTTAAAAATGGCATAATTGATATCAAGCATACCAAAGGATGGGCGCAACATCGGGTAGCCCTACATCCTTCTATTTGGGAACTTCTCAAGCGATACGACCATGCTGTAGAAAAGTTATTACCAAAGAGAAAAGTATTTTTTCCTACTTCGGATGGCAAGTATCACGATATGAAATGGCAGGTATATGCATTCAGTGAAATATGGCGGAGAATATCAAAGACAGATGCTCGTCCATACGATTTCCGTTCCAATTATGCAGTCAAGAATATAAACCGCTGGAATTATGATGGTACAGAATGGTTTGATAAACTTCTCGTTCTAGGACGCAGCATGGGACATAAAACTCTGCAAAGTACCTGTTATTACTATCAGTTAGCACCAATGTTTCCTGATATGTTGGAAACACTATCTAGTTCTTATCTACATGAAATTTTACCTAATCTTGAAAATTTTTACAATGATGAAACTTAAATCTGAATCAACCGTTATATCTCAAGCCGTAAATGAATGGTTTGCAAGTTACCTTCCTATCGCAAAAGGATGCAGCAACCATACACAGCGTTCTTATTTTACGGCTTTATCGCAATATATGCAGTTCTTACAAGAAGAAAAAAAAGTCACGCCCAATACCCTTTCGGCAGAATCTTATTCCGAAAACAATCTTAATGACTGGTTGCTATGGTTAAAGAAAACGCGCAAGTGCAGTAATTCAACATGTAATGACCGTTTGTCCGGGGTAAAAAGTTTCATTAAATTTTTAAGCATAAAAGATGTAAGATTTAATGTCGTATATTTATCCTCAAAAACAATAAAACCTATGCGTAAGGTCAAAGTGGTTCATGAAGAAATTACACAAAAGGCTATCAAATCCCTCTTTAGTGTCATTAGGACAGATACTCGAACAGGAAAAAGAGACTTGGCTCTCTTTTATCTTATGTATAGCATAGGTGCACGCATAGACGAGATTCTATCTGTCAGAATATGTGATTTGCATCTTCATGAATATCCTAATCCGAATTATTTGACTATTATAGGTAAAGGGTATAAATGCAGGACACCTCCCATATTGAAAGATGTGACCAAAGTTCTTTTACGATATATAGAGGTGTTCCATAACTATAATTTTGATTCTCTTGATTATTTATTCTATTCCTTTTATGATGGGAAGAAGAAAAAAATGTCTCAGGAGGCTATCAATAAACGTTTGAAGATGTATGCGACTAAAGCAAATGAAATAGACAAATGTGTACCATGCAATCTTCACTGCCATACTAGTCTTAGACATGCGCGTGCCACTCATTGGCTGGAACAAGGATTAAATATTGTTGCCATACAAAGGCTGATGGGACACACAGATATACGGACTACTATGCGGTATATCTTTGTTTCTGTTGAACAAAAGAATAAAGCATTGGCTACTTTGGAAAGTGCATCAACTCTAAAACTTAAAAAGAAATGGAAGGAACTTCCAAAAGGACAATCTCTTTTGGAATATGTAGGGCTAAAGAAATAATTTGAGCGTAACTATAATTTGGCTTTTATGTGGTTGATGTATAAAACTTCAGCCACACAAAAGCATAGAAAAATATCACAACTTTAAAATCATTTATTCATTAGATTTCAATCATTTGTAATATAAAGTTAGGATAACATTAAGGTTAGGATAACAATGTTTATCCAAAATTTTGGATAAACATTGTAAACTTCCGGGAGAGGAACTGTCCTACGACATGACGGAGGCGGAAGCGGAGGAACTGCTGCGGAAGGATTTGGAGGAGCGTTACAGGCTGTTTTGCAGATATAAAAAAGATGCCCTGCTCCTGACCGTTCTCAGCTACAACGTGGGGCACGGAACGCTGCTCGGCTACAGGAAGCGTCCGAAAAGCCGGCTGCTGAAGAAACTGGAAGCGGGCGACCGGGACATTTATGGGGAATACATATCCCACTGCCACTATAAGGGACGGAAAATCCGCTCGATAGAGCGGCGGCGGAAAATGGAATTTCTGCTGCTGTATGAAAAATAGCCATGAGGGAGGGCTTCACTGACGGTGAGGCTCTCCCTTGTATTTTCCGTAAGCTTTTGCTTTGCTCCGGTAAAAGTCCTACATTTGTATCACTTTTGAAAACGGAAAAGACAATCATGGAAAATTATATGGCAAAAGCGGCGGATGCCTTTCTGACGGGGCGTCCGTATGGCATACGTCTGGACTTCAAACGCAGGGGCTTTGCCCTTTTCAACCGCAATCTGAACGAACTGGGAAACGACCTTCCCGGCAGTGTGGACACGCTCCCGCTGGAGAAATTCGATGTGGAGGATATTCCGCTGTGCGGGGAGCATATCGTCCGCAGGGAGGATATAACGGACATATTCTTCTATGACGAAAAGAGCAACCCGTATTCGGGCAACCGGGTGGATATGGAAAAACTGAGGGCATACAACAAGTACATTTATCCGCTCTCTCTTATACTGAACCGTAATCTGTAAGCCGGGAAAAGAAAAAGACTTCCGTCTGTGGAAGTCTTTTGAACATGGTTTCTTTGCTACTTTCTTATCCGCTGACCTGCTCATGAAAGAAAGTAGCGGGTAGCATCGCCACCCGCCAAAGGGTCAGAAACAGGCGTAAAGTCCCGTTACCTGCGTGAAAATGGGCTGGAGCATATCGAAGTACACTCGAAATTGCGGCTGCCCGTCATTACTGCGAAGCCGTGTCCGCCCAACTGCTGTAAGATTGTATTCGCTACTATTTGTCCGTGAATTTAAGTTATTGTCAGCGGGTGGCTTCTGCCACCCGATTTTTTTCATTTGGAGTTCATCCGCTGTCGGACATGTTCAAGCGTGCGCTCGGCAATGGGCTGTGTATCCTTGTTCCAATGGTCATAGTCATGTACGGATATTCCCACGCTCCGCAAATCACGGATATAGCCGGACACATAATCTCCCGTAGGGAGGTAAACGAACTGCATCCATGCGTCCTTTTCGTCTGTCAGTATAAAATAGTATTTCATGCTCTTTCCGTTTTATGGGTTTTCGCTTCATGAGCGAATGGGCGGTGTTTCCACCGCCACGCACTCAAAATTCTTTCATCTCCGTAATGGGGGTATGCTTTCTGAGCCATTCCACCACGTGCACTGTGTTATACTCGGAAGTGATGACTGCCGTATGGTCGTTTATCGGGGTCATGCGTGTGCTTTCGTAGCCGTCTATCCATTCCTTCAGACTTTCCACTCCCCATGCAGGGCAGTCAAACATACGGTCTAATACGCAAATGGGGTCACTGAATGTAACTATCAGCGTGTCATATCCTGCTGTCATAATCTGTCCTCCTTTTCTTTTATCCATTCGTCACGCAACCGTCTGCACTCCTCCAAAGTGGGCTTCACGCAGGAGAACAGTTCTCCCGACAAGGTGTCCCGATAGTCGTACTGGTACATCGTGCGGACTTTACGCCCGATTTTCATTTGGAATTTCTCGTACTTCTCACCTGTCGTGCAGGTGCTTACCCCGTTGTTGGTCATTCTTGTTGCCATAGCCTTTTCAATTAAAATTCAACAATCAAAAGTCTGTAATCCGTGTTTCCATAAGTGGTGGGTACACCTTTTTGCTTGACCCACAAATGCCTGCGTCCAAATCCGTAGAGGAAGAAGTCGCTGAAGTCCTTGTCTTGGGCTAAGGTCGCCATTGCTTCCCTCACTTCCTTCCCGTTCCTTGTCAATACCAATGTATTGACAAGTCTGATGAATGTTTCGGGCAGCTTCTCATGCCACCCGAAAAACAAGTTTTCAATTTTTACGTCCATATCTGTAAGTATTAAGTCATTATACGTTTATGCCGCCTTGTTCATCCGTTGGCGTATCAGTTCGGCATTGCTCTCCACAAGGTTTATGATGCGGTCGTGGTATTCGGTATTGGAATTGCATACACCTCTGCTTTGTACGACCTTGAATGTATCTAATGACAATTCCACTGTTTCAATACGTTTTCCGTCTATCCGTGCGGAAAGTATCAGTGTGTTGTCCCGATTATAATATTCGTTGGTATAGACGCAATGGTGCATGGCTTTTCCTTCTTCCAAAAATTCGTCCACACTCTGTAACACTTTGATAACGAGCAATCCGTCTGTCAGTGCGAGATTGAAAAAAACGGCTTTCTTTCGTATATAATTTTCTTTGTCTTTCTCCATGTCTTCCAATTTCTTACGCTCACGTTCCAACCGCTCGGCTTCCTGCAATATGCGTTGTTGTTCCCGTTCACGTTCCAATATGACTTGCCGTTTTTCCATGTACCGGTCATGTGCTGCCTTGAGGTCGGGCGGACAGACAAAATGAGGGTTACGCAAGTCTTTGCCTAATTTATCCAACAGACATACGAGGTCGCACCATATCACCATGTCCGATATGTCATATTTATTGCGCATGGCAATTTTATAGGAGTTCCAACATCTGTCAAGTGTTTGCGGATTGAATAGGAAATGGCGCAGGTGATTGATTTTTCCCGACTTCATCAATGTTTCCACCCGACTGTCAGAAAGCAGTGCAGGGATTAGCTTGGTCGGAACAATGCCGTGAAAGTTCCTTTTGAAGCCGTTCCTTTTCAATGTGTCAATAACTCTGATTTTCGGATACATGGGGCAATATGAAATGTGGTCATAAGCGATGTTGTCCTGCCGGATAGCCATAGGCGAGCCAAAAGAGAAAGTGTCCAAATATCTGCCAAGTATCCGTTGTATGCCCACGACAGCCTTGCGTCCCTCCTTGTTCCACCAATACTGCCCGATTTCAAACGCATAAGGTTGCGCCTTGAGTCCTTTTTCCATTTCCACGATAAGCAGGAACATGCGCAGCACTTGGTATTCTCCGCTTGTGGTAAGTATGGTAAAGTATTGTTTTTGCTGAACCTTGCGTGCATAGGTAAGACGGACTTCAAGCCTTGCCCCACATTCGGGGCAAGTGCATTGTTTTGTCTGTTCGCTCATTATCCAGCTATGACCGCAATCCATACAGGTGGTACGACCTTTCGGCAAGCGGTGTGCGAAGTGGGCTATACATTCACGGAACGCCCATTTCATCTGTGCTTTGCTTATACGGGGCAGTTTCTTGCTTTGGGCAAAAACCGCTTTTTCAAACTTGTTTCTCGGTTTCATAATCAAAATTCAAATAATGAGGGTTGGACTTGTGTTTCTTTTTTCGCTGCCGTCTTGTTGCGGTTCTGTAGCTTTTGGAGTTCCATCTGCTGATATTGGGCAACCGCCTTTCTCCTTGCTTCCTGCTTTTCCTCTTCTGTCAGTTCCACCACATGGTTTACAGCTACTTGACATTGTATCGGCTTGCCTACTTCAATCTCGTTTTCATCGTAATAGTGAATGGCTTGTCCGTAAATCTCTCCGTCTGAAAAGCCGTTGCAACCGCTTTTCTGTACATAGTTCAGAATGTATGTGACGCAATCGTCTATGTTCTTGGCTGGGTTGCGGTAACTTTTGGCAAAGAGTTCATCTTCCGCTGCTCTCTGCTCCAAAAACATCTGTATGGTTCGTTTAAAATGTTCTGTTCCTTTCATAATCTTAAATTTTAGTCGGGTTGTCATTCAAATAAAGTATCTCGCAATCTTCCACTTCTGTGGGAAGTCCGAATAGGGGGTAATGGGTAAAATAAGGCTGTGCGTTCCCTTCTTCATCTGTTAGTGGTGAAACTGTCTGTACCTGCCATTGCTTCATCCATCTGTCTATTGTCAGAACTTCATCGTCTGTGAGTGCGGTTGCATCGCCATTGATAATATAGCCCAAACTCCATGTAGGTATCTTTTCCGTTGTCTTGTTCATGTCCGTATCTTTTAGTGTGTCAAACAATTTCTTGTAAAATCTCTATGTGGTATTGTGGTGAACATTCCACCAAAAGAAAACCGATGAAGTCCTTTCTCGCTTCCTTATTGAGTTCGTGGTACAATTCACGGAAAGTTGAGAAGTTGCCGTTAATGTAGGTTTCCACCATATACTCGAAGATGTTGTCCACTTCGTAATACCTGCATTGCTGAAATGCGCTCTTGCTGTGTCTTTTTCTTTTCATATCTTGATTTTTTAGATTGTCAGTAACCAAACCATTAAGGCGATTAAGCCTACAAGTGATGCGGTGGTGATGAGTATTCCAAACACGAAACTCAACACACCCATCAGGATTTCCGTTGCGATGCCTATCGCCAAACTTCCGACACAAAGGGCAATGCCCGATGCTGCCGTTACCATTGCGGACAGTGCTTTCCACAATGCTTTTCCGATGTCGTTCAATGTCATTCCCATATCTTCCAATTTTTAGATTGTTACTTGTTTCTTTCGGATTGGGAGGGTCGGGTCGATTTTTTTTCTTTTCGCCTCTCCGTATGTCCGAAATTTCTTTGTGCCGTCTTCCGACCGCATCGGTCGTTTTCGTTTCGGGGGCTTCTCAAAGGTCGGGATTAGATGATGCAAGGTTTGTCGGACAAAATACTACCTGAGCTTGTGAGGGTGGAGATTTTTCCGGACAACCGCAAGCGGCTTGACCTTGCAGCAGCGTATTGTCCCGAAATTACCTTTGCCCCAGCAACGAAAATGACATACTGATGCTTGTCTTGAAGGAGGCATGGAAACGGAGGCATACACATGGAGAGGTGAAAAGGAAAAGGGAACGGATGGTATGGCGCAACGCGCCATAGGGGATAGATAAAGGGCGGTGCAACAACAAAGGGAAAAGCACCGCTTTTCTACCACTGTGATGGAAGTCTTGCAGTTACAGATATTTGAAGGCAGGAAGTATTATGATATTTGAAAACAAGAATAATCTTTTGTAGATAAAGAAATAAGGCTATGCCCGATTGAATTTAGAAATAAAAATTGTATCTTTGTAACGTAATGATGGAGCATAGACAAGCGAAAGTCTATGAGTGACATAAAAAGACAAAAAACGGTTACTAAATCGTTACAATTGAAAAAATGAACTTATATAAAACATAGATTTATAAGGACTTACGAGAGAAAGGTTCATAACCCTGTCTCTCCGCAATAAATGCTGAAAATCAGTAATTTACAAGAAAAACACCCAATTTTACACCCTAAAAAGTAAAATTGGGTGTTTTGGCTTTATTTAATACTTTGTTCTTTTATTACTTATTTGGCTTTGCACTGTCTTTGGTTGCTTAGCTATTATTTATTGTATAATTTGAAAAGGGGATATTGTGTTGTTGGTGATATTTTTACACTAATATTTATTTGAATCATTTTCTTTCTTTAACTTTTTTAGAGTAGGGAATCTCCCGAATAATTCTGTCTTTTATAATAGTAATACATTCCTTTAGAGCTTGATTTTGTGTTATTATGTTTGTATCTTGGTGCTAAACGCATTATTTTTATATTGGATAGGCATTTAGGTTATGAATTGAATATAACTTTGGGCTTTTAAAGTACATTTCATTTTGTCAATGAAATACTAATTAATGGGTATTTTACTGATAAAGAAATTTGTATGATTTTGCATAAATGCATATCGCAAAGATGCAAAAACGATTTATTTTATTGTTTTGATAGTGGATTTGTTTACAGCTCTTGTATGTTATACTTTTATTTTCATGCTTTGGGCATAATAATGAAATTGAATGGTTATTTGTGATAAAATACCAATTAATTGGTATTTTATTGTACAGGAAAAATTCTTTAATTTGCAAAAACTAAATA
>OAVH01000677.1_pt1 | contig 23475 bp, 18 predicted proteins | sample 1495281 | NCBI WGS metagenome assembly OAVH01 (sample SAMEA2580082, study PRJEB22360) | human gut metagenome | biome: human gut; feature: human-associated habitat; material: faeces | place: Denmark | collected 2008/2010
ACTTCAACATAATGTGCCTCCTTTCATAGTGTGTAGTGGTTTACAACTATAGGATGGCATATTTTGTTGAAGTTTTTTATATTAACTAGCACAACAGGTTAATTTATTAGTATTCCCTGACGATTGATTATCTACAGCAGGTTCTGTTTTTATCACTCTCAGCGTCACAATCTCAGGGGCTTTTACCATAATTGGCTTTCCCTGAAACAACATGATTTCGGCATTATCATATTCACGGATAAAGGAAACTGCATTTTTGGCAATCTCAGATGTAACTATAATTTGATCATATGTCTCATTATTCATGAAATAGTATAAATCCCCAGCATTATACAGATACTGCACTTCCAATGTCTCAATATCAGGTTTAAAAAATGTATCTCTTGCTTCAAAACTTTCTTTCTTAACTATACCTGTAATGAGATTCTTATATTTTGTGAGTACAACACGTGTATTTTTCCGAGGTACTATGAGCATATACTCAAGAATTATGTATCCTCAAAAGAAATAAACTGTGATATTTCCGTCACACCAAATACCGTTGTCAGAAGTTCCACCCAGAAGATCTGGCTGTCGCCTTTTTCATATCCACGGTTTTTGCAGATTTTCTCAATAGTCTCCATTGACACATACTGATTTTTTCCCATCCGGGCAAGAATATTTCCGCTTATCCCGGTGAGGTACTGCATCTCTATCCGTTTCATATTTTTATTTATGAGCATCTTCCATAATCTGTTATAACTTACGCCCATAAATTACCTCCATTTTTTCGCTCAGATATATTTTGATTATATCACGATTTCGTTAGGTTGAATATCTGTTTTCGGTATTTCTGATGAATCAGCTCCAGCACCGCTGTCCTTGTTCTGGGCAAATTCATGTTCTTTCAAACATTGTAATTATCATGGTTATTATCTGCGTGATTCTTACAATCATGTTGAAAAGAACAAAGTTCGGACGCTATGTATACGCTCTGGGCGGAACTTCCATGGCCGGTGGGATTGGAAATGTGGTGGGAACCATTATTGGTGGTGTTCTGAGCAGTGTAATCAGTACATGTATTACATTACTTCGTGTATCTTCTTATTGGGAGACAATCGTTACAGGTGCTGTAGTTCTGATTGCAGTATTAATTGATGCAGTCAAGGACAATCCGGTAATTAAAGCAAAGATAAAAAGAATTTTTTCAAGGAAGGCATGAAGCCAATAAAAATATACAGGGAATTCATACAGGGGATATTTATTCTGAAGGATAGATATTCCCTGTATTTTTGTTTACTGCCTGTTTTTTGTATTTATTTTTGTCCTGCAAAACACTGTTGTGTGTTTGAGCAATATGAAGTAGAATAGAGGAAATGAAAAGGAGAAAGATAAACAGAAAGATAAACAGAAAGACAGATACAGGAGAGAAAACATGGAATTTTATCAGCTTAAAATTATAAGAAAGGGAACAAAACCGCCGGTTTGGAGAAGATGTCTTGTTCCTTCCAATATTACTTTTGCTCAGATGGCAGCAGTCCTGGAAGAAATCCTTGAGTATTCATTTACTGACAGATATGAATTTGAATTTTATCAGGAAAAGGTTCATGTAAGAGAATACAGAAAAGATGAACCTCAGGTGACTTCCTATCAGTATGACTTTTCAAATGCTTCCGATACATTTGTAAATGATCTGCTGGATAAGATGACATGGTTTACCTTCCGGGTGAAGACGGATGAGCAGAAACTGCCGGAATACAGGGCAGAGGTGGAAAAAAAGCTTCCCGCAGTCAGTGAGGATGGAAGGGTTCTTTGTCCTGTAATTATGAAAGAAAAAACAGGTGCAGAGGAAGAGTTCTGGTCGGATACAGAGCAGAAAAATAAACGTCTGGCGGAGCTGTTCACACTGGAGGCAGGAGAACCGGATTACAGAACCAGCAAAGAGATTCATGAGGACATCTGTCAGGGAAAAGCTTCTCTGATTTTCAGCGAAAATGCGGAAAGCAAAACAGAAAATAACAAAAAATGTGTAAATTCACTTTTGAAGGATATGACAGAAACCATAACAAAAGCGCTTTTTAAAGAAATGAAGAATATGTCTGGAAGCAGAAAGCCAAGGATTGCAGAGTATCTGCAGGCATACGATGAAGAGGATCTGGTTTTTCTTGCCGGAGAAATAGGAATTTCCGGTGCAGAAGAACTGAAGAAGCCAGAGCTTGCGGCCAGGTTTGCAGAGGAAGTTTTAAAGCCTGAAGTTATGGAAAAAGAGCTTTTAAGGCTGAATGAATGGGAGTTTCAGGCTTTTGAAAAGGCAATAAAAAAAGGCCTTTTCCATGTGGAGGAGAATGAATGGGAAAATCTGGAATGGGCCAGTGACATCGGATATCTTGCAGCTTACGATGACGGATATGCAGAGGTTCCGGCAGAAGTTTCTGCTGTTTTTGAAAAAATCTGTACACCGGAATTTTGTATGCTTCAGAAAAAAAGAAGCTGGCTGTCTGCATGTATGGTTATGGTGGAATATCTTTACGGCACAGCGCCTGCAAGGGCTGTATACAGAATGTACCGAAGGAGAAAAGAGTGCAGAGTAAGCTTTGGAGAATTCATGGAATTGTTCCAGTCTGTTCCGGAAAGGGAAAATATCTGTGTACTGGATGGGGACAGGATAAGTCTGCGGGGGTTACTGGAAGAAAAAGAAATTTATCATATGCTTCTGGAGCACCAGGAAAACAGAGAGTTTTATATTCCTTTTGAGGAAGAGATCGTTGACTGCACATACCATGGATATCCTTCTCAGGCGCCGGTTTACAGAAGGATTCAGCATCTTCTGACAGAGGAACTTGGAATGGATATAGAGCTGGCGGAAGCCTATCTCTGTGAAATTTACAGAGTCTATTATACAGGTGGACTTATGTCTGAGGCTATGGATCAGCTGAACAAAAACGGCGTTATTTTTGAGACACAGAAGCAGGCCAGAGAAATGGCAGAGCTTTTGATGGAGGCATATAATACAACCAGAAAAGTGGAACTGTGCGGACATACCCCCGATGAGGAAGGTATGGGAAACAGAAGAAACGAGACGGTATTTCCGGGGATGTTCCAGAATAATATGCCGGTGAGCAGCAATAAAAAAGTTTATCCCAATGATCCATGCCCCTGCGGAAGCGGGAAAAAATATAAAAAATGCTGTGGGAGAAACGGAAAGTGATGAAGCAAAAAATACGCAGGAGATTCTGCTTTAAGGGACATGTTCAGGGTGTAGGATTTCGATATAAGATGTATTATCTGGCACAGAAATATAATGCAACCGGATGGGTACAAAACGAATTTGACGGTTCTGTTACCTCGGAGGTTCAGGGAGATGAGGTCTCCGTGGATATGATCCTTCAGGCACTTTTTAACGACCGGTATATCCGAATTGACGATATGGAGACAAAGGCTCTTCCGCTGGAAGAAAATGAACGGGGATTTGCTATGAGAAACTGAAAAAGGAGGGACTGCTGTGATCTTTTATTTTTCCGGAACAGGAAACAGTGCATATGCTGCCAGTCAGATAAGCAGAAAAACAGGAGATCAGATCTGCTCAATAAATGAAAGGATAAAATCCCATAGATTTTATTCAGGAAAGGAACTGGAGACAGCGGTTTTTGTGGTACCTACTTATGCCTGGAGAATACCAAGACTGGTGGAACAGTGGATTCGGAAATCGGATTTTCCGTCCGGAGTGAAGGCATATTTTGTAATGACCTGTGGTGACGGAATCGGAAATGCACCGAAATATGTAAGGAAGCTGTGCAGGGAAAAGGACTTTGTTTATATGGGATGCGCCCAGATCATCATGCCGGAAAACTATCTTGTCATGTTCCCGGTTCCGTCTGAGGAAGAAGCCTGCAGGATTATCCAGAATTCCCGGGAAAAACTTCAGGCTACGGCGCAAAGGATTGCGGAAGGGAAAGAACTGAAGCCGGAAAAAGAAAATATGGCAGGCGCTGTGTGCAGCGGCCCGATCAATGAGATCTTTTATCCACTTTTTGTGCATGCAGGGAAATTTTATGTGGATAACACCTGTATCAGCTGCGGAAAATGTGCAAAAGTCTGTCTGCTGGATAATATCAGCATGGTAAAGGGCAAACCGGAATGGGGAAAGAGATGCACTCACTGTATGGCATGCATCACCCGGTGTCCGGCAAAAGCCATAGAATACGGAAAAAAATCTCTTGGAAAGCCAAGATACCGCTGTCCTTATGAGAACCAGAATACCGAATACAGCAAGAACTTATAATGCGCTGCATCAGGAAATTTTATAACAGGAGAGATGATTAATATGGAAGAATTATATCAGGCAATTGAAGATAAAATCAAAAGTTCCGGCTATCCGAGACCGATTTCCGGAGCGGCGGTTTATGAGGATATCTGTGATCAGATTGATGGGAAAGAAAATGGATCCTATGTACTTTTATCCAAGTTTGAGGATGATGTGATCTTTGAATATCACATTACGGTCATGGATGAAGAGTTTAATCTGGGAGTGCTGACCATGCGGCTTCCGGAGGGCGTTTTTGAAGTGAATTTTGATGAATAAAAAGCAGAACCACAGTGCCGGATAAGACATTGTGGTTCTGTTTTTTATGTAATGAATCATGCCAACGGGATTTTGTCCGCCTTGCGGAAGAAGAAAATACCGATAAGGAACATAATGGAAAGCGCCCCTACACCCAGATTTACGCTGCCGGTAATCTGACTGATCATGGATACGACCATTGTTCCCGCAAAGGAAGCTCCCTTGCCACAGATATCATAAATTCCAAAATATTCGCCGGATTTATTTGCCGGGATGATTTTTACAAAATAAGATCGTGAAAGGGACTGCACTGCGCCCTGGAAGATGCCTACAGCAATGGCCAGCAGCCAGAACTGATACTGCTCTTTCAGAATGATACCGTACATGGCGATCAGGAAATAAGCGCCGATACAGACCGTAATCAGTCGTGAGGAGTTGACCTTTCGGGATAATTTACCGAAGATCAGAGCTGCCGGGAAGGCAACAATCTGTGTTACCAGAAGCGCCAGCAGAAGACCGGTAGAATCCAGTCCCAAAGCAGTTCCATAGGCAGTTGCCATGTCTATGATGGTATAGACACCATCAATATAAAAGAAGAATGCGATCAGGAAAAACAGGATCTTTTTATTTTTCTTCAGCTCAGAGAAAATCCCACCCAGACGTTTAAAGCTTGCGGCAAGATTGTTTGCGGAGCCTGTTGCCTGGTAGTGCGTCTGCTCATAATGTCTGAGCAGCGGAAGACTCATCATGATCCACCAGATCGCTACCAGAAGAAAAGCCAGTCCCATGGCTGCTCTCATGGTAAGTCCGATCTTGTCATAAAAAAGAACAAGGACAAGACTCAGGATAAAGGGGATACAGCTTCCGATATACCCCCAGGCATAGCCCTGGGCGGAAACCTCATCTGCACGGTCATCAGAGGTTACATCCGGAAGCATGGAGTCATACACCACGAGGCTCAGGGAGTAGGCGGATTTTGCAATGACAAAAAGCAGCAGGAACCAGAGCCACGACTGGCTGAATCCAAGAAAGACACAGCCGATGGCGCCGATCAGAAGCGCGGCAAGGAAAATCTTTTTTCTCCGGCCTTTTGTGTCAGAGGCAGTCCCTACGATGGGACCCAGAACAGCTACAATGATGGTGGCGATGGAGACTGCATAGCCCCAGTAGGCAAGGTAATTTACTTCCGAAATCCCCGCCTGGTCTGCAAGATAGTTGAAATAGATGGGCATGATGGTGGAGACAAGAAGCGTAAAGGCGGAATTTCCAACATCATACAGGATCCATTTCTTTTCCATACTGTTTAGTTTAAATTTCATAAGTATCCTCCTTCAGCAGCTGTATCTTCTGTTATAAGTGAAAACTGCTGTTTCTGTATCCTATTTTATCAGATTTTGGTAAGTATAGCACGTATAATTGTGATTCTTATCAGAAAAAAGTCAAAATCAGGTAAAATCTTGTTGAATTTATCAAAGGTAAATCTTTCATATGCCTGTATCAGATTCTTGTGGACAAAAATAGGATATGCTATAATACGAATCTGGATATCAGAAGGATAAAAAATATTTAGAAAGTAACGAAAATCACAGAAAAGTAATGGGGTAAGTAAGATGGAAAATCAGTTTTCGAGAACAGAACTTCTTCTTGGAACAAAAGCCATGGAGAAGCTTGCCGGAGCACGAGTGGCAGTTTTTGGCATTGGCGGTGTAGGTGGATATACAGTGGAGGCTCTGGTGCGGAGTGGTATCGGAGAGATTGATCTGATCGATAGTGATACGGTAAGCCTTACTAATCTGAACCGTCAGATCATAGCGACAAAAAGTTCCATAGGAAAATATAAGGTCGATGTAATGCGGGAAAGGATCATGGATATTAATCCGGATGTAAAAGTCCATGTACACAAATGTTTTTATCTTCCGGAAACGAAAGATCAGTTTGATTTTTCTCAGTATGATTATGTGGTGGATGCGGTGGATACAGTGACGGCGAAACTGCAGATCGTTGAGGAGGCGGAAGCGGCAGGAGTTCCTGTCATCAGCAGTATGGGAGCCGGAAACAAGCTGGATCCGACGGCTTTTCAGGTGGCAGATATTTATAAAACTTCGGTGTGTCCGCTGGCTAAAGTCATGCGTCGTGAGCTGAAAAAAAGAGGGATAAAAAAGCTGAAGGTGGTTTATTCCCAGGAACTTCCGGTGATGCCTGATCCGGAACTTCTGCGCTCCTACAGCGAGGAAACCTCCTCTACAGCACCGCAAAAAAGGTCTGTTCCGGGTTCTGTGGCCTTCGTGCCATCGGTTGCAGGGCTGATTCTTGCCGGAGAGGTAATCAGGGATCTTGCAAAATAGGAGAAAGATTTTTTGCAAAATACATTAAATTTTTTTGGAAAATCTTCAAAATTTTTTACAGAAATCTGCTTGTACAATACCCTATATTTGTTATAAAATAAATATATATTTCGTAAAATTTGAGGAGGAGAGTTGTATATGCGCAAAACAAAAATTATTTGTACTATGGGTCCGTCGACAGATAAAGAAGGAATACTTGAACAGCTTGCTATAGAGGGAATGGACGTTGCCAGATTCAATTTTTCTCATGGGGATCATGAGGAACAGAAAGGTCGTCTGGACCGTCTGAAAGCCATCCGTACAAAGATCAACAGACCCATTGCTGCGCTGCTCGATACAAAGGGACCGGAGATCCGTATCCGGGAGTTTGCCAAAGGAAAAATAACCCTGACAGAAGGTCAGAAATTTACTCTGACAGCAGACGAGATCCAGGGGGATGAAGAGAGAGTTTCCGTTACTTATAAGGACCTTTATAAGGATGTGAAACCAGGTGACAGCATCCTTATTGACGACGGTCTGATCGGTCTGGAAGTAGAAGAGATCGAAGGTTCTGATATCCACTGTGTGGTAATCAATGGCGGTGTTGTTTCCAATAAAAAAGGCATTAACCTTCCGGGTGTCAATGTGAATATGCCTTTTATCAGCCAGAAGGACAGAGAGGATATCCTGTTTGGTATCCAGGAAGAATTTGATTTTATTGCGGCTTCTTTCACCAGAACGGCAGATGATGTTCTGGAGATCCGTAAGATCCTTGATGAGAACGGCGGACGTGATCTGAATATTATCGCAAAGATTGAAAATCAGCAGGGTGTAGACAATATCGACAGTATTATTGAGGCTGCAGACGGCATCATGATCGCCCGCGGAGATATGGGCGTGGAGATTCCTCTGGAGGACGTTCCGGTGATCCAGAAAGAGATCATCAACAAGGTTTATAATGCAGGAAAACAGGTTATTACAGCAACTCAGATGCTGGATTCCATGATGAAAAACCCGCGTCCGACCCGTGCAGAGACAACAGATGTTGCCAATGCCATCTATCAGGGAACAAGTGCTATCATGCTTTCCGGAGAGACTGCGGCGGGCAAGTATCCGGTGGAAGCGCTCCGCACCATGGTGAAGATTGCTCTGCGTACAGAAAGCGACATTGCATATAATAAAGAATTCAGTATTCTTTCCAGGGAACATGAATCTGTTATCAATATGACTACCGCGATTTCTCATGCAACCTGTATGACTGCCATTGATCTGGGTGCAAAGGCGATCATTACAGTAAGCCGTTCCGGAAATACGGCGCGGATGATCTCCAAATACCGTCCGGGCTGCATGATCGTAGGCTGTTCTCCGGAAGAACATACCTGCAGACAGCTGAACATGTCCTGGGGTATCACTCCGGTTCATATTAAAGAGGAGTACAGCATGGAAATCCTTCTGCTTCATGCAACAGAGGCGGCAGAGAGAGCCGGATATGTGAAAAAAGGCGATGTTGTGGTTCTTACCGCAGGTGTTCCTCTGGGACGTTCCGGAAATACAAATCTGATCAAGGCAACTGTAGTAGGAGAATACTAAAAATAATAAAAGCCCTTTCAAGGCAGTGTATTGACTGTCTGAAAGGGCTTTGGCTTTTTTGGGGAACCTGAGATAAATGTTATTCCGTACAGGTATTTCCATTTTCATCTGTCCAGTTTCCATCTCCCTGATAACTGTATTTGGTTCCGGAATCGTCGGAATAAGTTCCGTCTCCGTTATCGTAAAGGACTCTGGATTCGTCATCCTCTTCACCTGGCGCTACGATTGATGTTACACCGGAAGCATTACTGAATCCACTGGTGTACGGTACGCCTTCTGGAAGAGTGTCATAATTTGATACAGACCCGTCACTGTCAGAACCACTGTCATAGTCTGTGGCTGAGTTTTCCTCTAAACTTACAGAAGTTTCTGTCTCTGCATTTTCTGCTGCGGCATTTTCGGCCGGGTTCTCTTCAATCGGGGGCGCTGTGGTTTTCTGCATGTTTACCAGTTGAGAAAACGGCGCATAATCCGGTGCGTTCTTTTCTTCTGAATCTGTATTCTTTTCCAGAGCAGTTTTTCTGTATTCACTGGTACTGCGGTTGTCCCGGCAGAAACATTAAATACCAGGTTACCGCCTGCAAGGAGCGCCGTTACAAGAATTCCCGGCAGGATTCCTCTGCGAAGCTTCCGCAGGTTCACCATATACAGGATTCTGTCCTTAAACACCATCCCGCTGTCATTGAGGCTTGCCGTCACATAGGGGATCTGATTTTCCATGGCTACTGTCCGAAGAAGCAGTTGTCTGTAAAGCCTGTGGTCTTTTTTGGTTACCCGGTTCACAACTGCTGTGTCACACAGATTCTCAATATCCTTATCCGCTTCTTTCAGCATAATAAGAAGGAATGGATTGAACCAGTATATTGATGCACAGACTCGAAGAATCATCTTATACCAGAGATCCCGGTGACAATAATGGGTAAGTTCATGATAAAAAACAAGTTTCCTCTCCTCTGCTGAATATCCGGTTGCCGGAGGATACAATTTTGTATGAAAAAGTCCTGCAAGAAGCGGTGTGGTAAGACCTGCATTTCGCCTTAGTTCCGGCATTTTTCGTACATGCTTTCTCCGACACGTCTCTCTGTACATCTGAATACTCACCGGATCACTGACCTGAATACTCATCCGCTTCAGATTCCTCATGGAAAGATAATATGACAGCAGTTCGCCTGCCAGTTTAAGCGCTGCCACGCTCAGCCAGATTACTGTAACAATTACAGCTGCAATTCTTGTCCATTTACCTGACTCATACGTGATATATCCTTTCTGCGCTGAGACCCCGGTCTGACTTTCCATATTATTGCTCGCAGACGGCACAGTTTCTGTCAGCTGCTGACTCTCCCTGGGTCTGACAGCATGATTCTCTGTCTTCGGATCTTGTGCCTCCAAATGTTAATCCGACTGCGAAACCAGTGGTGTATATAGATTCATTTTTCCTTGCTTCGTTACTTCCACGAAATTTTTACTTTCCAGTCTGGTCAGTAACGACAGGATCGTTGTTGACGCAAGCTTTTTCTTCGTATTGATTATTTTTTCAATCTCCGGTCTGTCATGGGAGGAGTGCCATTCCAAAGAACAAGCATAATATCCAGTTCTGATTCGGTTAGTCTCTGATATGTTTTTTTCACCTTTTTTCAGCCCTCCTGTTACATATTCTCTACAAATCCAGTATTCATTGTACTGGGAATAATTTTCTGATAATTTTATTTTACCATGATTTACGGAAATAACAAGGACTTCTGCATATTTTACAGAAGCCCTTTGTTTTAGTTAGTAACCGTTGTCAGTTCATTTCTGTATAACTGTTGCCATTTTCGTCGATCCATGTCCCATCTCCATTGTCGGTATAGCCTACACCATTTTCATCGCGATAATAATAATCGCCATTTGTAGTCTGGGTAACCGTTACAGTATTGCCGTCCGCATCCTGAAGACTATACTGTTCCAGCGTCTGTCCCATATGATGTGTATCATCATTCAGAGCAGAATACGTATTTCCGTTTTCGTCCGTATAGGTTTCATCCCCATTATCGGTATATTTCATTCCATCATCCCCACGATATTCATAAGAGTAGTCTTCGTAAAGAATATAATTGATTTCAATTGTATTTCCGTTACTGTCAGCTAATACCATAGGCGCGGTAGAAATAACAGCCAAATCATCACTGTTATCTTCGGAATTTGAGGAATTATTTTCTTCTGTACCGGAAGAATTTTCGGAGGCATTGTTTCCTGTATTGGAAGAATTTGAATCTTCTCCGGATTGCTGAACGGAAGTATCAGTTTCTGCCTTATCAGAATCTCCTGCTGCATTTTCCTCTGTCTGTCTGGTAAAAGATGGGTTTCCAGGGTAGGAGATATATTCTATAAATTTCCTGACATCACCTATATCATCTGCGTCTTTTGCATATCCTACTGCCATATACAGGCTGTTTCCTTCTGAATAAATTGTCTGGTAGCAGGCCTCATAAGTGTCGTTGCATTTGGCAATTCCTGTTTTGATATCCTCCAGCGAATATTTATAAATATTTACATAATCACTTCCATTGGTATAGCTTGCATAAGTACCTTCCGTATCTGCATTTTCCCAGGCAGAACCAGCTGGAGGCTGCGTATAAAAATCATTATTTCCAGCTGCCATAACAGTTCCGGCTGAAAAAATCCCAAGTGTTGCTGCAGTCATAAGTGTCATAAACTTTGTTGTTCTTTTCTTCATAGTGGATTCTCCCTGAATTTTATTTTCTACATCTGTAGAAATAATGGTTGACTAAACATTGACCAATGCCATGAGAAACGCAGCTAAAATATCCGAAGACACAGCAATACCGCAATTTACTTTGTCTGGCGATTGATATATTTCGCCTTATATTTGGAATATACGATGGTCTGATCTTTGTATAGCCCATAATAGCCGGATACGGCATAGCTGACCACCACGGCAATCAGATAAAAAGATACACCCTCAAATCCAAACAGCTCAAAGGCAATAAGGATAGAGGTAATGGGGCAGTTGGTCACACCGCAGAACAGAGCGGCCATCCCGGAAGCGGCACAGAGAGAAGGAGAAAGTCCCACAAGCTGCCCCATGACACAGCCGAAGGTGGCACCGATACAGAAAGAGGGAACGATCTCGCCGCCCCGGAAGCCTGCTTTCATGGTAATGGCTGTAAGAAGCAGCTTCCAGAAAAAATCGAAAGGACGGGCCTGTCCTTCTTCTACAGCTAACTGGATCAGTTCATTTCCTGCGCCCATGAAATCCTTTGTCTGAAGAAGAACGGTGATCAGGATCAGAGCGGCAGAGGCGGCAAGGATCCTGAAATAAGGATTTTTCAGAAAACGCTTATAAAAATCTCCTATGCCTTTCAGGGTTACACAGAACAGAATACTGACAAGTCCGCAGCCCACAGCCACAAGAAGCATTTTTAAGCCGGTAAAAGCGGTCAGCTCCGGGATACCGTATACATGGAAGCTTTCCGGGTGTATGCCGATGCCGGCGGCAAATTTAGCTGCAACCAGAGAGGAAATTACACATGGAAGCAGGGCGGCATAGTACATGATCCCGACACTGACGACCTCCAGAGAAAAAACAGCGGCAGCCATGGGAGTTCCGAAAACAGCAGAAAAAGCGGCGCTCATGCCGCACATAATAATCACATGCTGATCCTCCTCGTCCAGATGAAACCAGGAACCAAGCTGATTTCCGATACTGCCCCCAAGCTGAATGGCGGCTCCCTCACGTCCTGCAGAGCCTCCTGTCAGGTGAGTCAGAAGTGTGGAGACAAAAATCATAGGGGCAGAACGGAGACGGATATTATCCTGGGAACGAATGGCAGAAAGAACCTGATTGGTGCCGCCGTCGTCTTTTCCGAATTTCTGATAAAGAAATACAATGCATAAGCCTGCAATGGGAAGCAGAAGAAAGACCTGGAGATTTTCCATGCGGAACAGGGTGACTGCTTTCAGTGCATGAGCAAAAACACTGCTTACCGCGCCTACAACCAGCCCGGTGATAACAGCCAGCGCCAGCCACTTAAGAAGATGCGCTGTGTACTCCCATATCTGATTCCAATAGAAAAGAACCCGTTCCAGTCCTTTTCTATCCTGTATATTTTGTTGTGTATCCATGATTACTCCTGTGTGATTCCGGTTACTTCATATCCAGCGTTTTTGATTACTTCGCGGATTTTATTCTCGTCCACACGCTCCGGCGCTGTAAAGACAGTCGTCTTTTTTTCGTGGGAGGAAACAACATCCTCCGCCTGAAAAGCGGCTTTGACAGCTTCGTTTACATGAGCCTCACAGTGTGGGCACATCATACCTTCTACATTTACAGTGATCTTTACCATAGTCTGATTCTCCTTTTCATTCTTATTTTCATTATAAGGGTTTTCTGTGTTAATGGAAACCATTTGTTTGATTTTTTTGTCTTTTGAGGCATCATGGATCTTAAAAAGATTCAGCCGCAGGGCATTTGCTACCACGCAGAAGCTGGAAAGGCTCATTGCCGCAGCCCCGAACATAGGATTCAGCGTCCAGCCGAAAATGGGGATCCACACACCTGCGGCAAGGGGGATGCCGATGATGTTGTAGAAAAATGCCCAGAAAAGATTTTCGTGGATATTGCGCAGGGTAGCCCGGCTTAAACGGATGGCGGCAGGAACATCGCTGAGCCGGCTTTTCATCAGAACTACATCTGCCGCGTCTATGGCAATGTCTGTTCCGGCGCCGATGGCAATGCCGATATCTGCCCTGGTAAGAGCCGGCGCATCATTGATCCCGTCTCCGACCATGGCAACCTTGCCTTTTTCTTTGAGGGAGCGGATCACACTTTCCTTTCCGTCCGGAAGGACTCCGGCGATCACCTGATCCACGCCTGCCTGCCTGCCGATGGCGTTGGCGGTTTTCTCATTATCGCCGGTAAGCATCACAACCCGGATGCCCATATTCTGGAGCTTCTTTACTGCCCGGGGACTGTCTTCCTTAATCACATCCGCAACAGCAATGATACCTGCCAGCTGGTTTCCTCTGGCAAAGAGAAGGGGCGTTTTGCCCTGCTCTGCCAGCTCTACGGCTTTTTTGCGAAGAGAGGCGGGAACCGTTACCCGGCTGCTGATAAATTTCATATTTCCTCCGATAAGTGTTTCTCCGTTTACTTTCCCGGAAAGCCCATTGCCCGGAAGCGCCTGGAAATCTTCTGCGTCAGCGGCAGTGAGAGACAGGGCTTCTGCTTTTTTCAGAACAGCTCTGGCAAGAGGATGTTCGCTTTTTTTCTCAAGGGAAAGAGCAAGGGTGAGAAGCTCTTTTTCCGTAAATCCTTCAGCTGGAAGGATATCGGTCACTTCCGGCTGACCGCTGGTGATCGTGCCTGTTTTATCAAAGGCAACGATCTGAACTCTGCCCGTTTCTTCCAGGGAAACGGCGGTTTTAAACAGGATCCCATGCTTGGCACCCATTCCGTTGCCAACCATGATGGCTACCGGGGTGGCAAGTCCAAGGGCGCAGGGACAGCTGATTACCAGAACAGAGATTCCTCTTGCAAGGGCATAGCCGAAGGTCTGTCCGGCAAGCAGCCATACAAGGGTGGTGATCACGGCGATTGCGATCACAGCCGGAACAAAGATTCCGGAAACTTTGTCGGCGATTTTTGCGATGGGAGCCTTGGTAGCGGCTGCGTCGCTGACCATTTTAATGATCTGGGAAAGGGTGGTATCCTCGCCTACATGAGTGGCCTCACAGCGGATGAAGCCGGACTGGTTTACTGTAGCTGCGGAAACCGTATCTCCGGCAGCCTTGTCAACGGGGATGCTTTCTCCTGTAAGAGCGGATTCATTTACCGCGCTGGAGCCTTCCAGAACAATCCCGTCTACCGGGATGTTTTCTCCGGGGCGGACAACAAAGATATCTCCTTTTCTTACCTGTTCAATGGGAACCGTGGTTTCCTGCCCGCTGCGGATCACCACGGCTGTTTTAGGCGCCAGCTTCATGAGACTTTTCAGGGCGTCGGTGGTTTTTCCCTTGGAACGGGCTTCCAGCATTTTTCCTACAGTAATAAGAGTCAGGATCATGGCGGCGGACTCAAAATAAAAGTCCATCATATAATCCATGACAGCGTCCATGTTGCCGTCCACCTGAGCCCTTGTCATGGCAAACAGCACATACACGCTCCATACAAAGGACGCCATGGAGCCAAGGGCTACCAGGGTATCCATGTTGGGGGCTTTGTGCCAGAGGCTCTTAAAGCCGCTGATAAAAAACTTCTGGTTGATGACCATGACAATACCTGCCAGAAGCAGCTGGAGAAGCCCCATGGCAATGTGATTAGCCTCAAACCAGGCAGGAATCGGCCATTCCCACATCATATGTCCCATGGAAAAGTACATCAGTACCAGCAGAAAGCCAACAGATGCGATCAGACGTTTCTTAAGCACAGGTGTTTCGTGGTCGGCCAGGGCTTCCGCAGCTTCGGAAGGGGATACCTTCTGACCGGCAGAGCCTTTTACAGAAGCGCCGTAGCCTGCTTCCTCCACTGCAGCGATGATATCTGCCTCAGAAGCAGTTCCTTCCACACCCATGGAGTTGGTGAGAAGGCTTACGGAGCAGGAAGTGACTCCCGGCACATGAGAGACTGCTTTTTCTACCCGGGAGCTGCAGGCTGCACAGCTCATTCCGGTTACATTATATTGTTCCATTCAGATTCCTCCTTTTCGGATTTTTATTTCATCAGCTTCTGCAGAGTTGTCATCAGCTCGTCAACAGTTTCGTCCTTTCCCTCCCGGATATCCCGGGCTACGCAGGTATGGATATGTGCGGAAAGCAGCTCTCTGTTAAAAGCATTTATGGCTGCGTTTACGGCAGCGGACTGGATCAGGATATCGTTGCAGTAGGTATCGTTTTCTACCATTTTTATGATTCCCCGCACCTGTCCTTCAATACGCTTCATCCGGTTGATAAGCTTTTTCTTCTCTTCCGGAGAACGGTGGGTGGATCTGGTGCAGCAGCATGTGGTCTGGTCTGACATATGAGTTGCCTCCTTTTATTGAAATATACCCTATAGGGGTATTGAATATGTGGATAATATATACCATATGGGGGTATATTGTCAAGGCTGTTTTTTAACAAAATAAAGAAGCCGTCAAATCTGAATAGGAATGCTCCATATTTGAAAGTAATCTGTCAGTTTTGTTATGGAAAAACAGAACATAGGTTTGTTAATATAATATATGTAATCAGTTATCCGGATAAATTACAGAAAAAAATATTTAAAGAGAAAAGAGGAACAAACTTATGATTGTAAACAGAAATATGAAACGTACAGAAGATAAAAGAATGCGTACGGCGAACCGCAAGGTGTTTGAAAATCAGGATCATTCCAGAACAGTAGAGATCTATCTGGAGCCGGTCCACTACCAGGATCTGGACGGAGCATGGAAGGAGATGGACGATACTCTGGAAGAAGCAGGCGTCGGAGACAGAAGTCTGAAAGACGGAAACAGTGGCTTCCGTAATCGTAAGGGGTCTCTGGAAATATGTCTGGATCCTGCGGCACAGGAAGTACATACGGTATCTCTGAATAAGGAAAATATGGTTCTTTCCTGGGGGCTGGAAGGCTGTCTGCCGGTAAGCGCGCAGAAACAGGAAAAAAATACCGTTGTTTATCCGGGGATTTTTGAGGGAGCGGAGCTTTGCTGCCGTGTCCATGGAGAGGGGATAAAAGAGGATCTGATCCTCCATAAGCCGGAAGCGGTCAGGGAAGGCTACAGCTGTCTTTACCGAATGCAGGGACTCCGTCCGGTTTTCAGGAACAATACCGTGTTTTTCCTGAATGGGGAAGAGGAGGTATTTTGTGTACATGCCCCATGCATGAAAGATGCGGGAGGAGAAAAATCCGAAGCTATCCGTCTTTCGATGGAGGAGCTATCCGGGGAGATACTTCGCATTACCTTTCTCCCGGATATGGAATGGCTGGCTTCTGCAAGTCGCCTGTTTCCGATAGTCATCGACCCGGTGACAACTACCTCCAAAAAGGCGGCGGACATTGAGGATGCCCATGTAGATTCCCTTTATGAAGAGGACAACTTCCAGCAGAGCATTATTCTGAAGAATATGGGAGGAGATAATATCCAGAGAAGCTTTGTCCGATTCGAGCTTCCGGAGATCAAAACCGGAGATATGGTAATCCATGCAAGACTGGTACTGGTATCGCTGGCGGAGGATGGCAAAGAACGCGCGGTGGAGGTACACCGGGTACTTCACTCCTGGAATTCCGGATCCATCAACTGGTACAACAAGCCAATGTATTCAGATACAGTAGAGGATATATGCCGTTATAAAGGCGATAAACAGAAATATATCACGCTGGATATCACCAGAATGGTAAAGGGATGGTATCAGGACGGAGGGAACTACGGTCTGATGTTCAAAAACGACAAAGAGCTTTCCGGATATACAGAATTTCTTTCTTCCGACTGTGATAACGGTTACCAGGATATGCGTCCAAGGATTGAGCTGACCTATGTAAATTACTCCGGACTTGAGGATTACTGGAGCTACCACAGTCAGGAGGTGGGAAGAGCGGGAACGGTTCATGTGAACGATTACAACGGAAACCTGATTCTGATCCATAATACCATGACGACCGGGGGAAGCCGTGTGCCAATGAATCTTTCCCATGTATACAATTCCAATAACCGTACGGTAAATCTGGGGTATGGTTATGGATTTGCCCTGAGTTATCACCAGACACTGAAAAAGGTAAAGATCGGAGGAACTGATTATTACCAGCATATGGACGGAGACGGCACAGTTCACTATTTTTATTATAATACACAGAAAAAGAAGTGGCTGGATGAATCCGGATCAGAAACATATGTAACCATCCACGCGGACGCTGCAGAGCAGCTGGTGATCCATGACAAAGAAGATAATCAGCTGCTGTTCCGAAACGGATATCTGGTAAAGGTAAAAGACAAAAACGGAAACATGCTGGCTATTTCGTGGAGCTACGGCCGTATTATGAGTATCACAGACGGAGCAGGACGCAGGACAGTCTTTGCCTATCTGAAGGACAGTGCGGGAAAACCGACGTATCTTCAGTCTGTTACTTCACCGTCCGGAAAAAAGAAGCAGTTTGGCTACAGCGGCGGAAACCTTGTGACCATTACAGACGTTGACGGAGAAAAGGTATCCTGCACCTTTGACAGCAGACATATGCTCACTTCTCTGACAGATATTGACGGTTATTCCGTAAAATACACATATTACGGAACAAATCCCTATCGCGTCAGAACCATTACGGAATATGCCGGAAGCACGGCAGGAAACAGCCTGACTCTGACTTATGGCTATAACAGCACCAGATTCACAGACAACAAAAACCGCAGTGAGATCTGCCGCTTTAATAATAGCGGGAATCTTCTCCATATTCATGATGGCTTTGGTCATGCCGCCAGCGCAAAATACAATCGCAGCGGAAATCATGTCAACTGTCTGGAGAATACTACAAAACTACAGACCAACGTGGTACAGCTTCTGAAGGATCCTGTTATTCAGGCGGCGAAGACCGGGTGGAATAAATATACAGGGGCAGGCGGAGCCGGTACAATTTCCATTAACACAGAAAAGTCAAACTGCAAAATCGGAAATCGCTCTCTTAAACTGGAAAGTACCACTTTGAATGGATATATATGCTGGATGCAGGATGTTGCGCTGGAAAAGGGCAGTACTTATACTTTCTCCATGTATGTGAAAGCTGCTGTGTCAGAAGCGGCAGAAGATGGCGGTGCTATGCTCAGGATTCGATATATCAATGAAAATGGAGCCTGGAAGTACAGCGACAGTGAGCGGCTGAAAGGAAATACATCAGGTTTCATCAGACTTTCCTGTACATTCACTGTTCCGAATGATTCCAAGGATCCAACAGTACGCCTCTATTTTTATATGTACCATGCAAAAGGCGTGATGTACGGCGATATGGCACAGCTGGAAACAGGAAGCACAGCCAGCCGCTGTAATCTGGTGGATAACAGCGATTTTCATCTGGGAAGTCTGGATTATACAAAAGTGGCATATCATGAAGACGGACTGACGACAGCAGGTTCTGAAAATGTGATTCCGGTAAATTGCGCTGTATCTGTGTTCGCATCAGGAACGTCATATATTTATGGTTCACCTTCTCTGGAAGGAAAGAAGATAGTCAGTGTGACGAAAGGTACACACCTTTGTTCCTCTTTACTGATGTCCTATGGCGGAAGTATGTGGTACCGTGTAGAGGACGCATCAGGAAGAAGAGGTTATTTCCCTGCCAGCAGGGCATTTGCATATATAGCCGGCAATGATGGAGACGATTGTGGTGCGGTAGCTGTTTCCGGAGCTGTACTTCGGGCTGTGGCATCTGACAGCAGTGCGGCTGTGGAAGAAGTGATTCCCAGAGGGACTGGAGTGGTAATTCGGGCTATTACAGTGGATTCCGCAGGTCAGAAGTGGTATAAGGTAGGACTGCAGATTGATAAGACGCGTTATCTGGGATTTCTGAAAAGAGATCATGTGATTCGTCTTGGCAGAAACGCCCCGATATGTACTATGAAACAGGCAGATAAAATTTTTGATACGCCTTCTCTGACGGGAAAAGCAGTGGCAAATCTGAAAACCGGGCAGAAGCTTCAGATCCGGGGAATCTGTATGAAGGGAGAAGAAAAATGGTATGCTGTTCAGCATGGCAGAAACTTTTGTTTCCTGAACAGCCGTTATTGTCAGGTCAATACGGGGACACAGGTCAGTAAACTGGATACATGTATTGTTCCGGAGAAGGTAGGAGGACTGGATAAATATATTTACCGGTTTATCGGGGAACCAAAAGTAAATAAACGTCTCAGCAAAACACTTGATCTTACCGGAAAGAAAGGCGATACCTATATGGTCAATGCCTGGGGACGGGGAACAGCCCTTCCTGAAACAGACAATGACAAAAATCGTCGGTTTGGGGTGGAAGTTGTCTTTACAGGTGCAGACGGAAAGACGGATACTCATTATGCGAATTTCAGTCCGGATATTCTGGACTGGCAGTTCGTCAGTGAGATCTGTGTGGCAAAGCTGGATTATACCAGTATCCGTGTTTCTTATGTTTATTACAGAAATGCAAACCTTGCATTTGTGGACGGTCTTTCTCTTTTCCGTGAGGAATTTGGACAGAGCTATACCTATGATGATAAAAACAACGTGGTCTCCGCGGTGGATGCTCAGAAAAATGCAGTGAAATTTGAGTATAACAGCGGCAGCGACCTGACCGGGATCACAGACCCAAAAGGAAATAAATTCAAATACGAGTATGACAAAAAGCACAATGTAACGAAAGGGATTTCCGCCATGGGCGTGGTAAGTCGACTGGTCTATGATGCCAACGGAAATATCATAAGGAGCGGAACTGTAATGCCGGCGGCTCAGGATCAGGGTGTGTGGATTACAAGGGAGCTTACCACGGACAAAAATCATGTGGCTGCAGTTACTGATTCCGAGGGAAATAAGACTCAGTATAACTGGAACCTGTCTGCAGACCTTCTGAATTCTCTGACGGATGCAAAGGGAAATAAACTGACCTACGCATATGACGGGGCGGAAAGGATGATTTCCGTATCCCAGCAGGTGACATCCGGGGGAGCAAAGCAGACAGTAAAAAATGTTTACGGCTATACAAAGGACAGGCTTACCTCCATTGACCACAATGGTTTCCGTTATGAATTTTCTTATGACGGATTTGGAAACACCAGGGCAGCGTCTGTTGCAGGAAAGCAGGTGGTGAGCTATGTTTACGAGGCAAAAAATGGAAACCTCAGTAAAACTGTTTATGCCAACGGCAATGAGATACGGTACACCTATGACAGTCAGGATCGGCTGGCGGCAAGCTACTTTAGGTTATCATCAGGCGCGGCGGAGCAGAAGCTGAACACCTATACCTATGATAAGGAGGGAAATCTCTGCAGGGTTGTGAACCATCCGACAGGCAAGACCTATTATCTGGATTACGATTTCCTTGACCGGCTCATGCGTGTGAGGGATGAAAAGGGAAGCTTCTATGAGTATACCTATGACGCTAACAATCACATGACAAAGATGGTTCATCAGGGAAGCCAGGGAGGGGCTGCCCATGTGACAACTACCTATACTTATGATAAGGATGGAAGGGAACTGGCGACCAGCGTATCCGGGAAGTTTACCCGAACTACAGAGTATGACCAGCTGGGACGAGTCAGCGGGTATTTTACTAATGTGAAGGGTACACCCCTGGCTACCGTATTTGAATATGGGGATGGTTCCGGAAATAACCTGTCATCTCTGCCCAGAACAGTCGGGGTAAATGGAAGCCGCTATTTCTATAAATATGATGCAAATGGAAATATCATTTCCATAGATTTCCTTCCGGCACTGAACAGCACGAAAAAACCATGGAAGGATACTTACCAGTATGACGAGCGCAACCAGCTGATCCGTGAAAACAGCCAGCAGCAGAATAAGACTTTTGTCTATGTCTATGACCTGGGCGGTAATCTGACTTCCGTGGAGGAATACGCTTATACTACAGGAACCCTGCCCGCAGCCCCGGTGAAGGAGGAAAAAGGAACTTATGCTTCCGGCTGGAAGGATCAGCTTATAAACTGGAACGGTACAGCCATGACTTATGACACCATCGGAAATATGATTACCAGGGGAAATATTACCTACAGCTGGACATTGGGAAGGAAGCTTTCCGGAGTAAACAACGGCAAAAAGATCCAGTATTTCTACGACCATACAGGTTCCAGAACAAAAAAAATCGTAGATGGAGCAGTTACAGAATACTGCATGGCAGGCGACCTTCTGATGTCCGAGACCACCAACGGACAGACTTTGTGGTTTACCTATGATTCCAATGCAAATCTGTTCTCCATGGTAACCGGAGGCAAACATTACTTCTATCAGAGGAATCTTCAGAATGACGTGATCGCCCTTGTTGACGAGACCGGAGATACCGTAGTAAACTATACTTATGACAGTTGGGGAAAAGTCCTGAGCATCACCGGAAGCAAGAAAGACACCATAGGTCAGCTGAATCCCTTCCGCTACAGAGGCTACTATTACGACAAAGAGACGGGAATGTATTACCTGAAGAGCAGGTACTATGATCCGGAGATTAGAAGGTTTATATCTTCCGATGCGGTGACAATACTGGCAGCATCTACAGAAACCCTTCATAACAGGAATTTGTATACCTATTGTAATCAGAATCCGTTGACAAGAAGTGACAGTAATGGAAACCTGTGGACAGCAGTTGCAGGAGCTGTAGGAGCTGCAATTTCATTAGCGGATCAGCTTATTGTTCAGAAAAAAGAAATGAGCTGGAAGGTTGCCGCTCAGGTTGCTGTTGACGGAATTTCTGCGGCAGTTGGAGCCAGTGCAGTTGGAGTTATAGGCCAAATTGTGACAAACGTTGCTACAACTGTTGTTAGCTGTGTTTTAGATGGAGATGATGGAGCAGAAATAGCTTTTCAAGCTGTTGCTAGTGGAGCTTTAGCAAAATTTTGCGGCTCGGGAACGAATTACGATGGAGTACACAAAAATTTCATTAAGAATCTGGCGCAAGAATATGATAAATATATCAAGATGGGTAGAATGGATATGCTGGAATCAGTTTTCCGTTCCAGTAGAAGAAAGTTTGATAGATGGCATGTTATTCAAATTGAGAATAATATTATAGCAGATATAATGGACAGTGGAATTTCATATATATATTCAGAAGTGAAAGGGCGACATATAGGAAGTGGTGCGCATTACAGACCAGGGGAAAAACCCAGATATTTTGATATTTATAACAGAAATGGTAAGTTGTATTATGTCTATAAATAAGATTTTTGGTATAAACTATTCGGGAAGAATGTATAAACAATCTTCCCGGATAGGGATCCCCCCATAATGTTTATGATAACCTTATACAAAATAAAAGAGAATATTTTGTACAGACTGGAGTGAATATAGAAAAGCGCAAAAATAAAGCTAAATTGTTACGGAGAGGAGATTAGAATGGGTAGTGCAGGTTTTATTTATCTTTCAGAATTCCTTATAATGTTGTTTATATATGCTACAAAAGATGTTTGGGCGTGGCATATAGGAATGGTTATGCATTTATTAATGCTGCCATTAGTTTTGGGGAGCAATTGGAGCTATGTTTTTATTAGCTGGAAGGAAAATGAATTTGGTAGGATTAGTGAAGAAGATAGTTTGATTGCCCTACGAGATGATTCATCCAATCCATTGTATGTGAAAGGTTGCTTTCGCAAAAATTATAATAAGAATCCTCGCAGTAGAATGGCAAAACTGAAAGGAAATTATTTTTGTCAGTGTGTGGCGATTATACAAATGTTAATTATGGTAATAAGAATTATATATATTATTGTTAGGAGTATCGAATTGGGGAAAATTGGAATATATTATGGCGTCATATGGCCGGATATCGTGATTATAATTTGGTTAATGTTAAATTTAATTTTGGCATCAGTGTTTCATACATATTATAATTATCTTTTTAAGAAAACTATGAAGAAAAATGATTAAGTTTTGAAGAGGGATGAAGAGTCAAATATATAGGGAAAGTATATAAGGCCGGTAAAAAACGCAGAAATATAGTCGGTGAAAAGATGAAATAGGATTTGTTTGAAGTATTGAAAAGCATATAGAAATAGATTCAAGGGAGGCGGTATACCCTGCCGCTTCCTTTTCTATACCCTTTTTTAAGAAGAATTTACAGAAAACGGAGGAAAATCGTAAGTAGGTAATAATCCGTATCTTCAAGTCCACAAATACCTTTGATATACTTTAGAAAAGTTATCAGAGGAGGTGCTAAGCACATGGCCGATACAGCCAACAAGCAGCAACTTTGGCAATCCAGGATTGAGGAGTGCCAGAACAGCCCTATATCAGCAAAACAGTGGTGTCTGGAAAATCAAATTTCCTACTCCACATATTTATACTGGACAAGAAAACTCAGATTGGCGG
>OAVH01000679.1_pt1 | contig 23465 bp, 20 predicted proteins | sample 1495281 | NCBI WGS metagenome assembly OAVH01 (sample SAMEA2580082, study PRJEB22360) | human gut metagenome | biome: human gut; feature: human-associated habitat; material: faeces | place: Denmark | collected 2008/2010
CCCGCCGCTGATTAAAAAGACCCATTCCACAATCCCCATCCATAAAGATCCTGTAAAGAAGGAAAGCACACTGCCCGCCGCCGGACTGCCTGCAATTCCTACATGGGACAGCTCTGTCACAGCCTGGGCCGCATGGGCGCCGCCCGCCGGCACGCCCGCATTTGCCGATGCCAGCAGGAGCCGGTATTCCACGATGGATTCATGAAGCAGCGTTTTGCTGGTGTAGCCGTTCCACAGCGGCACGCCGCCGATTCCCAGCGCCCCCATGAGAAAGCAGGCATTTAAAAGAGGTTTTTTCCTGCCAAACCCTCTGATTTCATTCAGATTCAGTTTATGAAGGTTCATGAACACTACGCCGGCCGCCATAAACAGAACCAGCTTAATCAGCGAGTGGTTTACCATATGGAGCAGGCTGCCCCGGATTGCCAGGCTTCCTTCTTCCCCCAGCAGTCCCTGCATGCCGATGCCAATCAGGATAAAACCGATTTGGGATACGGAGGAGCAGGCCAGCGTCCGTTTCAGGTTCACGGAAAACAAAGCCAGCAGCGCTCCTGTAAACATGGTCAGGACGCCCAGGAACAGAATGAGCGCACCCCATCTCACATCAAACTGCAGAAGGCTGCAGCTGACCACCAGGACACCGAAAATCCCTGCCTTGGTAAGAATCCCCGAAAGCAGTGCGGAAGCCGGCGCAGGAGCTACCGGATGGGCCTTAGGAAGCCAGATGTGAAGCGGGAATACACCGGCCTTGGCGCCGAAGCCAAACAGCAGACAGGATGCCCCGATAAAAAGGTTCCGGTAGTGGACCGCCCCGCTCTCCCCTGCCAGCGTATGGCTACGCACCGCCTCCGCCAGCGCCGTGATTTCCAGTGTTCCCAGCTCATGGTAAAGGATAAACAGCCCCATCAGCATTACCAGCCCGCCGATTACCGCCACAGCCAGATAGGTTTCCGCCGCCCGCAGCGCTTCCTTCGTCTCCTCATGCGCTACCCAGGTATAAGAGGTGAAGGACATAATTTCAAAAAATATAAAAGCCGTATATAAATCTGCGGAAAGGAACACGCCCACCGTCGCCCCCAGGGTCAGCAGGGTAAAAAAACGATACCGGTTCCTGGACGTATAGCTTCCCATATACTCCATGGAAAAAAAGGAGGTCATCATCCACATCAGAGAGGCCACCAGGCAGTACAGCGCCCGGAAGCCGTCCATGCACAGATGCAGCCCCAGGCCGCAGAAGCCTTCCCATTGGAAGTCGAAGGCGATACCCGTCCTGCCGCCTGCAAGAAATATTACGAACAGGGAGGCAAAAATCAGCATTTCCGCAGCGGTTATCAGACCGGTCCATATATCCCTTTTCTTTTTTCCGTCGCTGCTCTCTCCCGCACCCTTTTCCCCGCCGCGAAGCAACAAAGTCACCAGCGCCCCCGCGAAGGGAATGCACAGGATCAGCAGAAGCATATAATCACCAGTCATTGACAGTTCCTCCAATTCTTATATATTGCCGCCTGCAATCTGTGTAAAAAAGTCTACAATCGGCGCGGAATGCAGCCCGAAGTAGATAATGGCTCCTGCGAAAATACACAAAGGCACCAGCATCATCCATCCCGGATCCGCCGTTTCCTCCGGTATACTGCACTCTTTTTCCTTATAGGGGAAGAAAGCCCGGATCACAATGGAAAGCATATAGATGGCCGTCAGAAGCGCGGAAACCAAAAGCGCGCCTATTCCCACATATGCCAATACGTTATCGCTCATCACCGCAGCGGAAGCCAGGTTCCACTTGCTTATAAAGCCGGCCAGCCCGGGCACGCCCATAAGACCCAGGGAAGCTATGGTAAAAATTCCGAATACCACCGGCATCCTCCTGCCGAAGCCGTCAATTTCATGCACATACTGTTTTCCCGTTTTATACATTACCGCCCCCACGCAGAAGAAGGAGCAGATTTTCATTACCGCATGGAATACCATATGGCTTAAAGCCCCCACCAGTCCCATGGGCGTCATAATACAGACCCCGAAAAGGATATAAGAAAGGTTGCTGATGGTGGAATAGGCCAGCCTCCGCTTCAGGTGCGTTTCCTTCAGCGCCCGGCTGCAGCCGTATACGATTGTAAATATAACGATTCCCATCACCACGTTCTGCGCCCAGCTGCCTCTGATAAAGTCAGGACCGAAGCTGTAAAAGGTCAGCCTGATAATGGCAAACGCCCCCGCCTTCACCACCGCCACCGCATGCAGCAGCGCTGTTACCGGCGTGGGAGCCACGCCTGCCTGGGGGAGCCAGGAATTAAACGGGCTTACCGCCGCCTTCACCCCGAAGCCGCAGAAGGCAATCACATATATCAGCAGAAGAAGTGTCCTCTTATCACCGCTGATTACCGCCGGATCAAGCACGCCTCCGAAGGTAAAATTGATCGTGGTCCCATAGGTCAGCAGGAAAATCAGCCCGATAAAAGCAAAAGCCGCTCCGCCCAGGGAATAATACAGGTATTTCCGACTGGCAAGAATTGCCTCCCTTGTCAGCGTATGGAGCACCAGGGGCACCGTCACCATGGTCAGAAGCTCATAGAAGAAATACATGGTGAGCATATCCTCTGCAAATGCAATACCCAGCGTAATTCCATAGGTGATTGTATAAAACATGAAAAAGAACCGTTCCCTCTTTTCATGCTTCATATATTCAAAAGAATACAGTGTGGCAAGAGGCCATAAAGCCGCCACCAGTCCTGCAAATACCATGGACAATCCGTCGATTTCCAGGGAAAGGGAAAGATTGTTCACAAACCGGACGATGGGAAACGGCTCCGACGGCCTGTTAACCAGCAGGCCCGCCACAATCAGAGTGGTCAGCACCACCACCGACTCAATGTATATTTCCATATGGATTCTTTTTTTAAAGGGTATCAGCGGCACCACCGCCCCGCCCAGCACAGGCAGGAGTATGGCCACAAGCATCATTTCTGGTTTCATAAATGAACACCTTTCATAACTGTGAAGGTATTAAACAGCTGATGGCAGTCCGGATACCCGGGCTGCGGCAGCAATTTCCACTTTTTTATCTGTTTTGGATACCACATCAGGCCGTAAACAGTTGGCCGGTAATCCCTGCAATACAGGAAAGCAGGCCGCCTGGGAACATTCCCAGCACTACGGCCAGTATTGCCAGTACCAGCAGGGGCACAAGCATAACAGAATCCACTTCCTTTTTCTCAAAGCCTGTCTTCTCCTCTTCCTCTCCCGGAAAAAATCCCTTCATGGGAATGGGAAGCAGATAGCCCGCTGTAAGCAGGGCGGACAGCAGAAGCACCACAGGGCCCAGCCAGCTGAATATTCCGGTATCCGAAGCAAGCGCTCCCTCAGCGAGGTACCATTTGCTCACAAACCCGCTGGCCGGCGGAATACCAATCAGCGCCAGGGACAGAAGCGTCATACAGCCGATGGTTACCGGCATTTCTTTTCCGATTCCCTTAAGCTGGGATACCTGACGCTTTCCCGTACGGAAGATAATGGCCCCGGCACAAAGGAACAGGCCGGATTTAATCATTGCATGGAATATGACGTGCAGCAGCGCCCCGGTCATTCCCGCAGGATTGAGCAGCGCCAGGCCGAACAGGATATAGGAAACCTGGCTTACCGTGGAATACGCCAGCCTTTTTTTCAGGCCTTTTTCCATATAAGCCAGCATGGATCCTAAGAAAACCGTAACCAGCGTCAGTGTGAGAAACACCTTCTGCACCCAAGTTCCATGCAGGAACTGTGCGCCGAAGATAAAATAAATGACACGGATAATTCCAAGAACGCCGGACTTCACGATAATGCCGGAAAGAACCGCCGATGCCGGGGCGGGCGCCACGGGATGGGCCGCCGGAAGCCAGCCCTGCATGGGAAACAGGCCCGCCTTTACGCCGAAGCCCAGCAGCATGAGGAAGGCCACCACAAGAAGCAGCGCCTCATGTCCCGTAACCAGGGAAGGATCCAGCACGCCGCCCGGCGTAAAGGTCAGCGTGTTGCCGTAACGGTTGATAAAGTACAGGCCGAACAGTGCCAGATACGCGCCGCACAACGAATAAAACAGATATTTCAATCCCGCCATAACCGCTTCCCGTGTCCGGGAATGGAATACCAGCGGCAGGGAAAGCAGCGTCATACACTCATAAAACAGATAAAAGGTAATCAGGTTTCCTGAAAAATCCAGCCCCACCAGAATTCCATACACAATAAGGTAAAAGCCGAAATACCTTTTATTACAGTCCTCATGCTCCATATACCGGAATCCATAGATCCCGGCCAGCACCCACACAATGGTTACCACCGATACAAACAGCCTGCCCACTGCATCCGCCTTAAAATAGATGGGAAGCAGGGTCGTCAGCTGAAACAACGTAAAGGATACCTCACCCTGCGCAAGCACGCAGATAACAGCAAGCGCCGTTACAAGCAGGCCCACTGCCGTAATAAGCACCATTGTTTTTCTCTTTGTAGTTTTCTTCATAAACAGCAGCAAAGTCCCCAGGATAATCGGGAAAAAAATGGGGAAAAGAAGCATGCCTGATTCCTTCATATGAAGCTCCTGTCTGAACAGTCACCTGTTCCTATATCTATGCAAACATATCCAGCCCCATTTTTATCCACTCCACAATGGGCTGGGACAGCATGCCCAGCGCAATGTTCAAAGCGATAAAAAGTACGATGGTCAGCGCATAGGTTTTTTCACTTTTTATGGTAATCACTTCACAGTCGGACCGTCTTTCCGGAACGAAAATACGGATCACGGTCTTCATGAAATAGATTGCATTCAAAATAGTACTGATGCCAAGCACGATCAATGCGGGAAGCATTTTATAGGCATGGCCGATTGAGGCCTGGGCAAACAGCAGCTTGCTCACAAACCCGGAAAACAGCGGCATGCCAACCATGGACAGGGAGCCCACGGTAAAGCCGATGCCCGCAATTTTATGGCGATAGGCGGCTCCCGTCAGATCCTGGAACTTCCTGCTGCCCTTTGATACGTCCGTCAGGCCGATGGCCGAAATAAACAGCAGGGATTTGGTTGCCGCATGGGAAAGGATGTGGAAAATGCTCGCTACCATCCCCAGCTCGGTTCCCAGCCCGAAGCCCATATAAATATAACCTATCTGCGCCACACTGGAAAAAGAAATCATCCGCCGGATGTCATTTTCCTTGATAGCGCTTAAGGAACCGAATATCATTCCCATCAGGCCAAAAACAAACAGCACGTTTATGATTTTATTTCCCGCAATAATATCAAATCCGATTACCCGGTAGAAGATTTTGATCAGCAGGAAAATATACCCCTTGGATACCAGGCTGGACAGCATGGCCGCAGAGGATACCGTGGAATAGCCGTAGGCATCCGGAAGCCAGGAATGGAAGGGAAACAGCGCGCTTTTTATGGCAAGGCCAACACAGATAAGGCCGATGGTTACCACCAGCGGAACCTGATATTCCCCATGGGCCACGATTTCACCCACGCTCTCCTTGATATTGCTCATGAGCAGATGCCCTGTCATATCATAGAGCATGGAAATGCCCACCAGGAGGAGGCCGCTTCCCAAAAGGCTCATTATCATATACCTTACCGCCGCCTCTATCGTCCGTCCGTTCTGCCGGATCATAATCAGCCCGCAGGCGGAAATGGTGTTGATTTCCACGAATACATAGGCGGTGAACAGGTCGTTTGTATATACCAGAGCCAGCAGGGAGCTTAAAAGCAGGTCGGTAAGAATGTAATACAGATTATGCTTGCTGTATTCCACCTCGCCTAACAGCTTCTTCCGGCCGCCCATCATGGAAAGCAGCATGATAACACAGAAAAACAGCGCCATGCCCGCTTCCAGGACGCCCGCCCGGATTTCGTTTCCCCAGGGAGCCGGGAAATGTCCCATCATATAAGTATAGCTGGCGCCTTTTCCCATGAGATACACCAGCAGAACAGCCGACATACAGCCCACGGCGCCGATAACGAAGGTATTCACCCATTTGGCGGCCTTCGCCGGGAGCACCGAGCTCACCGTTCCTGAGAACATGGATAAAAAAATCGAGAAGAAGGGAAAATTCTGTACAAAATCCATTTACAGCCCCTCCTTTTTCAGCCTGGCCGAAATTTCATCCAAATCCAGCGTATGGTACCTGCGGTACAGCCGGATGGTGAGGGAGAGCATCAGCGCCGTAACGGATACGGAAACCACGATTCCCGTGAGCACCAGCCCGCTGGGCACCGGATTGATATAGTTCTCCACCGCCTGGATTCCGTCCACTACGATGGGCGCCTTGCGCCCCATGATAAAGCCTTTTTCCGCAAGGAACAGATAAACGGCGGTATCCATGATGTTAAGGCCGATTATTTTTTTAATCAGGTTCTTCTGAAGAAGAAGATTGGAGAATCCGATGCCGAACAGGATCATGGCAATGGCTTCGCCATAGTTGGATAACAGGTTCCCGCCCATCCTAGAATCCCCCCTTCCGGAATAAGGCATAAAATGCGTACATGGTGCAGGTCACCACCAGGCCGACGCAGATATTCAGGACCAGTATCAGCCCGCTGCTTAAAATAGCCCCCGGCGTCCCCAGCGGAATCCCGCTTTCCAGATGATTGGCTCCCATGTAAAAGGAATAGCTTTTGGCCAGACAGTAACAGGTCAGCGCGCCGAAGCAGATCCACTTATAGGTTTTTTCGGTAAAAAACCGCTCCGTTTTGGCAAAGCCGAAAGCATTCAGGTATAAAATCAGTCCCGCACCGATAATCGCGCCGCCGGAAAAACCGCCGCCGGGGGACAGATGTCCGTTCAGTATGACATAAATACCGAAAATCATGATGAGCGGAACAAGAAAGCCCGCCACCTTCTGCAGAATCAAATCATTTTTCGGCTCGTAGATCCTGTCGTTGGCTTCGGCTTCCGACTGGGTCATGGAAGTATCGGGACTGTCGCCCTCTTTCTTCTCCTTTTTATCAATACGCAGCAGAATCAGCACCGTAATCGTTGCAATAAAAAGCACATTGGATTCGCCAAAGGTATCAAAGGCGCGGTAATCCAGGATCATTCCCGTAACGATATTCACCGCCCCTGTTTCCTGAAGCCCCTTTGTGATATACCGCTCCGAAACCTCGTTGTTGTCAGGATTGGCCGCATTTCCCGTCCTGGGAAGATAGGAAACCGCCACAAGCATAATGGCAATGAGGCAGATACAGAAAACCACCGCCATCACACGGTAAGCCTTATTAAAAAGAAGGAGCTTCTTGTTATGCTCCATATCATATACTTTTTCCTGCAGCTGCTGATGCTCCCGCATCCTTTCCTGGACGCTGGCTTCCTCTTCCACATATTCCTTCTGCGGCTGCATTTCCACCCGTCCCAGCAACGGATCCTCTTCCCCATAAAACCACCGGGAAAAACGGCTGCTATTCTTTTCCGTCATTTTCGTCGTCCTCCCTCCGGATTGCATGGATTTTTTTCAGCGTTACAAAGAAAAGCACGCTGGTGACGCCGGCCCCTACGGCGGCCTCCGTAATTGCCAGATCCGGCGATTCCAGGAGAATCCATATAATCGACATGACCAGGCTGTAGGACATGAATATCAGGATGGAATTAAGCAGGTTTTTGGAAAAGCTCACAGAAACCGCGCAAATCACCAGAAAGCCCATCAACAGATATGTAAATGTCTGCATAGCAATCTCCTTCCTATTTCCTTAAGCTTCTTCCCGCTCTTCCTCTTTCAGGTAATCAAGCTCGCAGTGTTCCGGCAGCGTTTCATCCGTCATGACCTCCAGACGGGAGATCAGATGAGAAGAAACCGGAGACGCAAACCATAAAAAAACGATGACAAGCAGCATTTTCAGGCTGGTAAAATTCAGTCCCGAAAAAATAATCAGCCCCGTGAGCGATATCCCGATTCCCAGGGTATCCCCCAGCGCCGCCGCATGCATCCTGTTGAGTACAAATTCATAACGATAGGAACCGAAAACCTCAAGGGCAAAGGTAAGCAGGCCGATTATCAGGACAATGGTTCCTATAATAAAACGGAGTATTTCAAGATTCATGAGCCGCTTCCTCCTTACCTTCCTCTTTTTCCCGATCCTTCCTTTCGCGGTAAACACCCATATAAACCTTGGTCAGTACGATTACCGCCAGAAAGCTTATCATGGCGTAAATGATACAGATATCCACCAGATAGCCTTCCTTCATCAGGAGGGCAAGGATAGCTATCATAACCATAACCATGGTTCCCATCATATTCACGGCCACCAGCCGGTCCGCCACACGCGGCCCGCGCACCGCCCTTATCAGGCACAGCAGCAGCATGACTCCCAGAAAGACAAGCGCCGCCGTAAATACTGTTTCATATGCCTGCTCCAAACCGGTCATTGTGCCACCTGCCCTTCTATTTTGTGCAGCAAACGCACAAAGGAACTGTCCGCAAGGCCTTCACCAAAGCGCCTGTCCAGACAGTGTACCGTATATTCATTATCCTCCAGGGCTACTGTGATCGTCCCCGGCGTAAGCGTGATGGAATTGGCCAGCAGCACCCGGGCCGTCCTTGTCCTTAAATCCGCGCGGAAGCGGACGATTACAGGATGGACCCTGGTATGGGGAGAAACAATAAGCTTGAGAGTTGCCGCATTGGCTTTGATGATTTCCCAGATAAGAACCCCAAGATAAGCGAGGATGTATCCTGATTTCTTCAGTATCATCCAGTCCTTCCCGGGGCTGTAGTCCAGAAATTTGCAGCAGAAGGCATAGACCGCCCCCGCAATGACGATTCCAAACAGGACGATTTCCAATGTGACCTGTCCGTTAAAAAGCACCCACAGCAAAAAAAAGAGTATGTACATAAACCCATTTCCCCTCAACTTTAAACTCATAACCGCCCGGCTGCTCACCGCCGCGGCTTACCTTCCAAAACACGGCATAACGCCATGAGAAAACGGACGCTGGCTGTTAAGCCAACGTCTGCTCCAGTTTGTTTTTCAATTCATTCTTGGATACTGCGCCAACAATTCTTTCCTTCTCCTGCCCGTCCTTGAAAATAAGGAAGGTGGGGATATTCATAACACGGTATTTCTCAGCGATGTCCATATTCTCATCAATATTCAGCTTGCCGACCTTGGCTTTCCCTTCCAGTTCCTCCGCCAGCTGCTCCACCACCGGCGCCATCATCTTACAGGGGCCGCACCAGTCTGCAAAGAAATCCACAAGCACCGGCTTGTCCGATTGCAGCACTTCCTTCTCAAAATCTGCTGATGTAAATTTATATTCCATTTGTCTGCCTCCTTGTCCTATGACTCTTTTGTTATTATAGTCTTGACCGTTTTTATTGTTTCCATACCAGGACGGTCTTACTGGCGGAAAATTCAATGGATTTTCCCATGCCTTTAGCATATTACATATAATTCCGCTTTGCAAGGAGAAAAATTGTTAAAATACACAAAAAGCACTCCTCCTGTGGGGGAATGCTCTTGGGGAAAATACATAAAATGCCTGTGAATCACCAGAAAAAATATGACGGGCATTACCTTCTGATAATATATTTACAAATCGGATTTCCCATGGAGGAAAAGCGTTCTTCATATTCCGTCATCACATTCCCCTGCACAAGCTTCTCATCCCCATGCAGATCGAATGTCACAACATCCGCCCTCCAGCCTGCCGGCTCCAGCTCCTCCAGCGCAAAATCAAAGAGCAGCCTGTTGTCCGTCTTAAACTCAATTGTCCCATCCTTTTTCAGGATTTCATCATACCGCGCCAGAAACTGCCTGGAAGGCAGACGCCGCTTCGCATGCCTGTCCTTCGGCCAGGGATCAGAAAAATTCAGATAAATCCGCTCCACCTCTCCCCTGCCGAACACATTGGTGATTTCTTCCGCGTCCATGCGGATAAACCTGACATTTGGAAGCTCTTCCTCCTCCATCTTCTGTATGGCTCGCAGCAGCACGCTGGAATATTTCTCAATTCCCACATAATTCACCTCCGGGTGCAGCTTTGCCATATCCATGAGGAACCTGCCCTTGCCCATTCCTATTTCAATATGAAGCGGCGCATCATTTCCGAACACCCCGGCCCATTTTCCCTTGTTCTCCTCCGGGTTATGTATCACAAAACGGCTCTCTGCGATTACCTCCCTGGAACCTGGTACATTTTTCAGTCTCATTACTTTCCTCCTTATTTATGAACCCGCGTAACCGTTCAGTACCTCCCCAGCTACAAAACCACAATATGCGGGATTTGTAACTGTTCAGTACCCCTCACAGTTACTGCTAAAATCCATCCTAAATCGCCTTTGGCGATGGATTTTAGCACTCTTGAATCACTTTCTTACGGTCAACGCAGTAAATGCGCTGACCTGCTGAACAGTTACCGGGATTTTACCCTATTTTTTTGCTTACAATTTTCTCTTTTCTATTTTACACTAACTTCCCCTGCTTGAAAAGAAGCTGTCTCATAATCATGAATCCGGGAACTGCAGCGCCAGCAGTATAAACTTTATGAATTTTTCCTTAAAGCCCTTAAAATTTATTGCCGGATAGTGTATGATGAAAGCGGTAAAAATGTATACTAGCAGATAAAAAATGCGGTAAGTCTGTCTTCCCCGCCGCATTTCTTTTATCCGGCACGGAAAAAACTGTATGCGGCCCGGAATTGAGCCCTTTGCTCCATCGGTCCGTTTATGCAGGAATAAAGGTGATGTTAATGAAGTTATCTTCTCTTATCCATATCAGGACAGGCCGCAGCGTTGTGTGTTTTCTGTCCTCTCTGCTCTTATTACCGGTACTTTTTCTTTCCGCTCCCCTGACTGCGGCAGCGGCGCCTGCTGCCGGCGGCAACAGCTTTCAGGAGGAGGCAGAAGCCCGCAAAGAGCTTCCCGTCCAGTCCAATGAGTGGGAGAACTGGCCCGCAGGGCCCCTGATCGGGGCACAGGCCGCCATAATTATGGAAGCCAATACCGGAGCCATTCTTTATGAAAAAAATATCCATGATCAGCTTTATCCCGCCAGCGTTACGAAAATCCTGACTGCCCTGATCGCAATCGAGAACTGTCCCCTTGACGATATTGTAACCTACTCCAATGAAGCGGTCGCAAGCATTGACTGGCAGACGGATTCCAACATCGGCATTAAGCCGGGAGAGCAGATCACCATGGAGCAGTCGCTATACGGCCTGCTCGTAGGCTCCGCCAATGAGGTGGGCAACGCCATCGGCGAACACATCAGCGGAAGCATGGGCGCCTTTGTGGATCTGATGAATCAGAGGGCCAGGGAGCTTGGCTGCAGGGATTCCCATTTTGTGACCACGAATGGAACCTTTGATGAGGCTCACTACACCTCGGCCTATGATCTGGCGCTCATCGCACGCGCTTTTTTTTCCAATGACCTGCTGTGCAAAATGTCAGATACGGCCAATTACACCATCCCCGCTTCTGCAACCGTCAGCCAGGAAATGAATATCCACAGCAAGAACCAGCTGTATCCCGGTAAAACCTATGCCTACGAATACCTTGTGGGCAGCAAGACCGGTTATACCTCCGAAGCAAGGCAGACCCTTGTATCCTGTGCGCAAAAGGACGGGCTCAAGCTCATATGCGTGATTCTGAAGGAAGAATCACCCGCGCAGTACACGGATACCATAGAATTGTTTAATTACGGTTTCAGCAATTTCCGCGCGGTTAATGTCTCAGAAGCGGACACCAGATACGCCGTGGGGAACAACAGCTTTTTTGAATCGGACAGCGATGTATTTGGAAATTCCTCTCCGCTGCTCACCATCAATCCCTCGGATATCATTGTCCTCCCCAACACCGCGGATTATAAGGATTTGGAATCCAGCCTGAATTATGACGACAGCGCAAAGGGGACTGCGGTAAAAATTGATTTTACCTATAACGGCACCTTTGTCGGAAGCGCCTCCATTGAAATGGTCCCTCAGAAGGTAACCGCGTCCGATAAGACGACGAAACCAAGCGTTGCTCCGGGAAAGGTTTACTATATTAATATCAAGCTGATCCTGATCGGCGTCGCTATCGCTGTTCTGGTATTGTTCCTGATAATATATGTCATTTCCCTCATAAGGAACTACAGCTTTGGAAAAAGGCGGAAAATCAGCCTGAAACGCAGCAAACGGCGGAAAACCAGTACCATTGATTTTGACAGATATACGAAGGGACCTGACGGGTATTAATTCTTTCTTTAAAGGTAAGAAGGCGCTGCATGAAGCGTTGGTAAAGGCTGTCCGTCCGGATGCCAGGCCCGCAGCTGCCCAGTATGGCGGCAGTAAATGGATTACGCTGCCCGATCCTGGCGGATATCCCTTCTGCCTGGTTATCCGGGACTGAAATTATCTTAACTATCTTCCGGTTAACGCACCGAACTTAAAACAGCAGGGGATTATTCATCCCCTGCTGCCTCTTTATGGCGCTTCATCCTGCGTATCTCCCGCGCCCTTTCTTTTTTCTGGAAAATCTCAGCGGCCTCCTCCTCGGAAATGAACTTCATGGTCTTTACCGCATAAACCCCATCGTCATCCGCCTTCCTGATACGGATTTTCCCTTTCATGTATCCATGCTTCTCACAATAGGAAACACTGTAATAATGCTTTCCGTTGGGAGTGAACCATCTGATTTTTCTTTTCAGGTTGCGGTGGCACAGATAGCACTTTGTGGAAGCCACCTCCTTATCCGCAAGAAGCTCTCCTTTATCACTGAACTCCCTGGAAATATACTTCGCATAATCATCAAAAACTATATGAATCTCATCCCTCTTATTATGGGGGACGTTGAAGCCGTCAAAGGAAACCTTCTGCAGTACCTGCGGATCCTTGATCCTTTCCAGCACCCGGCCCGTATAGTAGGCGTCGCTCAATGCCCTGTGGAACGGGACATCTTTGGATAAGGCAAGATAATCCACCGCGTATTCCAGATTGCGGCGGGATTTTTTATCCTCAAAGGCAATGCTGAACAGCTTCTGGACGTCATAGAACTTCAGGGGCCTGGGACTGAGCGGCGGCAGACCGAAATATTTCATATTCCGCTGAAGCTCCGTCAAATCCTGCGGCCCCCAGGTGCCGAACATAAACTCCTCCGTCCCGCACCAGGTAAGGAAACTGCGTATTACCTCAGGAAAGGCGCGGCCGTCCTGAAGCTCATCCATATCAAGCTGGAGGAGCTTCTTTGTCATATAATGCATTTCCTTATAAACCTGCGGCCGTATCAGCTCATGGAAGCTGTCGCATATTTCCATGCGGCTGTTTAATTTCACCGCACCGATTTCAATAATTTCAAACGGCAGCTCCTTCAGCTGTTTTTCCCTCTGTTCGTTTCCCTGATTCCATTCCAGGTCCAAGATAATATAATTCATACAATATTATGCTTCTTTCATCAGCTTCTTTTCCAGTTTCTCCGCGATTTCCTTCATACAGCCTTCCTCAAAGGGAAGCTTCAGCCCCGCATCCTTTATCATGTTCGTGAAAAAGTCCGAAGCGGACAGCCTGCACAGCTTCAGATAGCTCTTCCAGGCCGCATCAAAATCCTCATCCATCCACAGCTTATATTCAAAGGCAACCGTCTGTGCAATTACATAGTCAATATAGTAGAAGGGGAAGCTGTAAATATGGTGCTGCTGCTGCCAGAAACCGCCGTTTCCGAAGAAAGGATCTCCTTCGTAATCCAGATGAGGCTTATATTCCTTTTCCAGCCTGCTCCAGGCTTCCTTCCTCTCCGCCGGGGTCAGCTCAGGGCTTTCGTAAACAATATGCTGGAACTCATCCACCATACAGCCATAGGGAATAAACATCATCGCATCTTCAAAATGCAATTCCCTGTAAGCATCCGCCTTATCTCCGAAAAACCAGTCCATCCATTTTTCCGTGAAAAATTCCATGGACATGGAATGGCATTCCGCCGTCTCCATCGTAATATCGCTGTGCTCGCGGATGGGATCTTTACCGGACAGATACCCCTGGAATGCATGTCCGCATTCATGGGTGATCACATCCACATCCCCGCTGGTCCCATTGAAATTGGCAAAAATAAAGGGCGCCTGATATACGGGAAGATAGGTCATGTAGCCTCCCACCCTCTTATTTTTACGGCCCAGCACATCAAACAGTTCATTTTCCCTCATGAAATCAAAGAATTCCTTTGTTTCCACGGAAAGCTCGCTGTACATTCGCTGCCCTGCCGCCAGGATTTCCTCCGGCGTTCCTGTGGGCTTGGGATTACCATCCCTAAAATAAACACCCTCATCAATATAGGAAAGCTTCTCCAGGCCCAGACGCTCTCTCCTTCTGTCATGAAGCTTCTCCACAAAGGGGACGAAATCCTCCTTTACCTGCTTCCGGAAGGCTTCCACCGCATCCTTATCATAGCAGTTGCGTCCCATGCGGTAATAGCCCAGCTCCACATAGTTCTCATAACCCATTTTCCGGGCCTGCTCCGTGCGGTTTTTCACCAGCTTGTCATAGATATCGTCCAGCTCCTTCTCATGCTCCAAAAAGAAGGCGGACAGCTTATCCCAGGCCTTCTTCCGGATGCTTCGATCCGTATCCTTCATGTAGGCCTTGATCCGTGAGATATTTACTTTTTCCCCATCCCAGTCAAATTCGGCCTCCGCCGGAATTTTTTCGTAGGTGGTGGTAAGCGCGTTTTCTTCCTGGAGCAGGGGAATCAATATCTCATCCATGGATTTTCTGGCAAGCTCCATGTTCTTAAAGGCCACGGCCCCTATTTTCTCCTCCAGTTCCTTCCTGTAAGGGGAATCATACAGCAGTGTCTGATATTCAATGATCATGTTGCTGTACTTCGGGCTCTGCTCATCATAGTAATCCTGCTCCGCGCTGTAAAAAGCATCGGCAGTATTCACGTCATGGCGGATCTGTGCAATGGTCATCATCGTATCCACCTTATCCCTGAGCCGGTAGTATTTTTGATGTACGGCAAACTGTCCTTCCCCTGTAGCAGCTTCCCCAAACTCCTTCATCAGCTGTTTGAATTCTTCCTCTACCTTATTGAAATCCACTCTTTCATAAGGCATTTCTGAAAATTTCATTTGTCTGCCCTCCCGTTTTTGTTATAAATTCAGTGCAGCTGTTCAAATCGTTTACAGCTACAATTCAGTTTACAATACTTTATGGGCATAGTCAATGAAACACGAAAGGACCACAATACGGTGAAGCTTCCTGTTATCTATATATACAGCAGCTTATCATCGGTTTTGTGATCCAGTGATTTCATTATCCTTGTTTATTTTCTATTATTTCATCTGAATTATGCGCGGGAATCCGGATTTCCACAATTGCCCCATATCCTTCGTCCATATTAGAAAAAGTAATTTTAGCCTTTTCCCCATACATTATATACAGTCTTCTTACAGAATTCTGTATGCCTATATGCTTTCTGCCGTCATAATAAATGATTTGATCACTCTCAATGGCCTCAAGAATATCCGGAGGAAAACCCTTTCCTGTATCCGAGATACAAATATAGAGATATTCCCCATCCTCATAATTTTCAATTACAATATAGAGTGTAATCTCCACATGATTGTCCAGAGAAACGGCATGAGTGATAGCATTCTCCACAAAATTGTGGATTATCAATGTAGGAACCAGATATTCCTCAATTCCTTTATCCATTATCACATCAAATGAAAATGCCTCCTCGCCATATCTCAGCTGCTGTATCTCCACATAGTTCCTGATAAATGCAAGTTCCTCTCTCAGCGGCCTGGGTTCAAAGGCATCCTTCATCACATAACGCATATAACTGGAAAGCATTTCAGTAATCTGTACTATTTTTTCCTCGTGATCCACATCAGCCATTCCATGAATAAGACTGAGGCAATTCAGGTAAAAATGTGGTTTTATTTGAACCTGAACGGCTTCCAGCTCCGTCTTTTGTCTTTCCAGTTCTTTCTCATAAATATCAATTTTCAAAGACTTTATCTTACGCAGCAGACCCTTAAACTCCTTGCTGGCCATTTCCAGTTCCAGGATGTTATTGCTGCCGTTTTCATTGATCAGCTGTTCTTCTTCGGTATTCTTCAGGCTATTAACAAATTGCTTCATCGGCCTTAGAACACGCATATAATAAACCCGAACCATTAGTATGCCGCCCGCAATCATTCCAATAGATAAAATAACAAGAATAATCTGAAGACGCATAATTTTTTCAAGAATTCCCCCTGTTGGTGTAATTAAAATATGAAAATTCCTGTTATCTCCAATAATTCCACTGATTGGGAAGGAATAAACAGCCTGCCTGGACAGAAATCCTGTTTTTTTGCCGAATTCCCCTTTAAGTTCCTCCATATCAACCTTTTCCCTATCCGTACTGGATATAAGAATTTGCCCATTTTCCTTTAGTATATATGGAATTCCTTCATAGCCGAGACTGTCTATGTGCAATGTACTGAATAAATCATTCAGACGGATGGCACAGCCCATGGTGATTCCATTTTTTGAATAGCGGCTATAAACATAATCTTCCTTACCGTCATTAATAAAAGACCATTCCGAATACGGTGTATTTATTCCATTTTTTTCTCTGAGAGCAGTTCTCAGGGGTTCATTAACCCCTTCCGCCTGGCTGTCCGTAAAAATAGTCCCGCTGTCCAATATCATCATATCCGCACGATCCAGATACAGATAAAAACAGCAAGGTTCCTTATAACGGATTTTCAGATTACGGTTCTGCTCCATAATATCGGTTAAATAAGGAAAATATTTGCTGTTGTCCGGCCGCGATTCTTCCAGAAGGGAATAGTTCTTTTCATTTTTATTTACAAGCGTAATTACTTCATAATTTATTTTAACAATATCCGTATTTATCTGTTCTACATAAAGCCTTGCCGTATCCTCTATATAACGATATACCAGCTGTCTTGCCTCAAGCATGCTCTGAAACATAACTGCAATTATGCCAAGAAACAGGACCATGACAGGAATTAACACCTGAAGGGTAAGCTTTCCCATTGATTTATATTTTTTTGTCACGGTATGTTTATCTGCCATACCAGTTCCTCCCGCTACAAAAATGTGTGATGGCAGCCCTCCGAATCCGGCAGGGCTGCCTGAAAAAATATCTCCGGGTTCAATTATATCGGATTACGGACAGTATTCACAGTGAAAGTCCTCAAAAAGTAATTATCAGATCACTTCCTTCTTTCACAAATACCGGTATTACATCAATAGGCGCAGCAGCATTTACCCACTGACCTCCATCGTACACCTTCTGTGTATATGCTTCCTTCCAGCTGTATCCGGCCGGCAGGTAGACCTTTCTTTCACTTGCATCCTCTTCCATAACAGGAGAAACCAGTAAATCAGGACCAAACATGTAAGAATCATCCACATTCCAGGTATTTTCGTCCTGTGAAAAGTCATAGAACAAAGGACGCATTACCGGCGTTCCTTTTTCATGAGTAAGCTTCATCTGTTCTCTTATATAGGGACGGAGCTGTTCTCTGAGATTCATATACTTTCTGCAGATTTCAAAGGCTTCATCACCAAAGCTCCATACTTCATTATCGGCCCCCGTACCAAAAAGTCCAATTCCTGATATCATGTCACCTGCAAATCCGCTCTGCGGCTCTCTGTTTCCATGCAGTCTCATTACGGGACAGAAGCAGGCATATTCAAACCATCTGATTAACAGTTTACGGAACGTAGGATCGTCCGTCCTGGCCCCATGGAAGCCGCCGATATCGGTTGTCCACCAGGGAATTCCGGCCATAGCCATAGATAGTCCCGCCCTCACCTGTCTGTTAAAGCATTCGAAGGTACTGTCTATATCTCCTGACCAGACGAGCGCACCGTATTTTGCACTTCCAGCCCATGCAGATCTTACCAGGTTAATGGGCATATCATCCCCTTCTGATTTCATTCCTTCATAAAATCCCTGTGTATACATTCTTGGATATATATTTCCAACTTCCATAACACTGCCCAGCTGATACCTGTAATTGGTATAATCATAGGTGGTGTACTCCGGTTCCGCCACATCCAGCCAATACAGCTTTGCCCCATTGTCCCAGTAGTTCTGTTTAATTTTACTCCATACAAAGGCTCTGGCCTCAGGATTGGTAGCATCAAAAAACAGCTCCTGTCCAAAACAAGTCATGGAAATGCGCACTCCATTTTCCGTGCGTACAAGATAACCTTTCTCCAGCATTTCCCGGAAATTTTCCGAACGATAATCCACTGTAGGCCATACGGATACCATAAGCTTTACGCCCATTTCATCCAGTTCTTTGCACATTCCCGGTACATCAGGCCAGTATTTGGGATCAAATTTATACTCTCCCTGCTGGGTCCAATGGAAAAAGTCAGCTACTATCACATCAAGGGGAAGTTCCAGTTCCTTATATTTTCTTGCAACATTAAGAAGCTGTTCCTGCGTCTGATAACGGAGCTTACACTGCCAGAATCCCATTCCGTATTCCGGCATCATAGGCGCCTTCCCTGTCAGTTCCATATAATCCTCTTCTATCTCCGCCGGCGTATCCCCCGCAATTACCAGATAATCCAGTTCTTTGGTGCTTTCTGCAATCCATTCAGTCCCATTTATACCAAAAGTAACCTTGCCCACTGCCGGATTATTCCATAAAAATCCATAGCCGATATTTGATACATAAAAAGGAACACTTACCTGGGAATTTCTCTGGGCAAGCTCCAGAATGCAGCCTTTCATATTCATATATTTCTGCTGATACTGACCCATGCCGAAAATCTTTTCTTCATCGTTTCCAATAAATCTTGCTATAAGCCGGAAATTATCGCCTGCTGCCGTTTTAAATTCTCTTCCCATAATGTTCAGAGGCATACTTGGAGTATCCTTCAACCTTCTCCAATGCTCCTTTATCAGGAGCTTTTTCTCTTGATTATAAAACGAGAGAACACCGTCTGCGTTAATAACTGCAGCTATCTTCCCATTTGTAAGCGCTCCAAAGGATTCATTTTTGCCGCTGTACATATTAGCATAAACCGTACCACTGGCATTCACATCATCAAAAACCTCAATTTTCCCTGCACATCGATCTTCAGCTGCCAATGCCCAATTATGCTCTGTAAAAACAGCATTTTTTGTTGAGCGCACACGAACTGCATTTTTTCCCCAGGCATCCACACGTACAGTTTCGTTATCAAACTGGTAATAAAGGCTTCCTTCTTTTTCAAATATCATAATTTCCCGTCCTCCATCTTATTTTATAAAGGGCACACACCCCTTTGGATGTGTGCCCGGTAATCTTACATCATCTACTTTACTTCATGGATGACATATATGCTTCATAAGCATTATTCTGAATCTCTATAAGCTCCTGAAGTCCCATTGCATCCAACTGCTTCAGATAATCATCCCACTCATTATCGATTCCGCCGTCTACAACCCAGTGAGCATATTGTGCTTCCACATATTTATAAATATCTGTCCCGAGACTTGTAAGCCTTGTTAACTCTTCATCTGTGTATTTTACCATAGGGAACGCATTGGATTTATCTGTGCGTACATATTTTGCATTTATTTCATCCTCTGCCAGCTTAATGCCGTCACCCTGATTCTCAGGAAGAGATACCTTGTCATAAAAATCAGGATTCATATACTTCGGTCCAAAGTCACGCATGGAATAAGACCATGCGGAGGTATCAAGAGAACTTCCGTCTGAAGGCACCAGTACTTCATAGGTTCCATCCCCATTATCCTTTACCTGATCCGGAATAGATCCGTAGAAGGTCTGAAGGGAAACGAGATCCGTATAAAAATCATCCGCCCACTGAAGCAGCTTTTCAGGATTTTTGCAATTTGTAGTAATCATTAATTCTCTGTCACATACATCCAGGTAATTCTGTGCATTTTCAATATAACGTTCTCCATCAGGGCCTGCTACTGCCTCCAGCGGAATAAACTGAGCGGCATTCAGTCCTGCCTGTGCATCAGCTGTCCATCCGGTGAAAAGGCCAACCTGTGAACCGCCTTCAGCCTGCAGCTTTGCAGTTGCCATAGAGGATTCCTGTGTGAAGAATTCAGGGTCAATAATACCCTTCTGATACATATCATACATCCATTTTACAGCTTCCTTGTAATTATCCTGTACAGGCATAAAAACTGGTTTGCCATCCTTGTCAAGGCCCATGTAATTATTATCACGGCTTACAAGAGTACCAAAAGGAGCAAGAATAGTACGTAAGTTTCCGCTGAGTACAGCACTGCTTGCGGAACCGGTGATACCTACTTCATTGTTGGGATCTCCATCACCGTCAGCATCCTGAGTTACAAATGCTTCCAGAACATTTTCCAGTTCTTCATAGGTTGTGGGAACTTCAAGTCCCAGATTATCCAGCCATTCCTTGTTCAGATACATAATATCCCCGCATACAGTAGGTCTTAACGGAAGTTTTTTAACCAGGCTGTAGATTTCTCCATTACGATCCTTTGCACGGGCAAGAAGCTCCGGTTCTTTTTCAAATACTGCCTTCAGGTTAGGCATGTTCTGATCGATCAGATCTGTCAGCTCTACAAAATACGATTTATTCTGCGCTACATCTGAGTCGTTCAGACAAATAGAACCGAAGAATGCGTCAGGAAGATCTCCGGATGCCAGCAGCAGTGATTTCTGCTCTGCCCAATCACTGTTATAGTAAACCTGCCAGTTAATCTTAATCCCGTGTTTTTCCTCAAGTTCCTTCATAATACCGCTTTCCAGGAAATCAACAGGCCAGGAATCCGTCCAGCGTACCGTTGCAATAGTATAAGTAGGAACATCATCGGATACGGCCTCATCTCCGCCGCTGTTCTCCGTCGTTTCGGCCTTGGCAGGCTCGCTTCCTGCAGTTTGCAATTATTCTGATTTGCTTCCGCAGCCGGCCAAGGTTCCAACTACCATGGTAGCCGCAAGAAAAATACCCAATCCTTTTTTCAAATAGCTCATAATCTCTCTCCTTTTCTTAATATACTGAAAGCCACAATGGCTTTACCGTCTCAGCCCTTCAGGGATCCTAACATAACGCCCTGATTGAAATACTTCTGTACAAACGGATACATACACATAATAGGTGCACTGGAAACAACAATAATTGCATATTTAATTAAATCAGCCATCTGTTTGGCTTCCACGGCCGCAGCCCCTGTCGCCATGGCACTGATAGTCTGATTGCTAATCAGTATATTCCTCAGTACCAACTGCAACGGCTGCAGTTCAGGGCTTCTCAGATAAATCAAGGCGTTAAAATAGGAATTCCACTGTCCTACTGCAGTCCACAATGCTATAACTGCAATAACTGCCTTGGATAAGGGAAGCACAATACGGAAAAAGAAATTCAGGTTTCCACAGCCATCAATCTGGGCCGCCTCCCACAAATCCCCTGGAATACTATTGTTAAAGAAAGTTCTGGCAACAATGATGTAATAAGTTATTACGGAAAACGGCAGAACCATAACCCAGAACGAATCCAGTAACCCAAAATCTTTTACCACCAGATAGGTGGGGATCAGACCACCTGTAAAAAACATGGGAATCAGATAAAATACGGTAAACAGGTTTTTTCCGCACAAATCCTTTCTGGATAACGCATATGCTGCCGGGATATTTACTATCAGGGAAATTACTGTCCCTGCAGCTGTGTAAAGTATTGTATTTTTATACCCTACCCAAAGCTGGGAATATTCAGCTAATTTCTGATAGCCTTTGAAGTTGATTCCCTTCGGCAGAAAGACAATATTACCTGCCGATACATCCGCCGGACTACTGATAGATGCAATTACAATAAAGTACATTGGGTAAAGCACTATCAGAATTATAATAAAAGCAATCAGATACAGAAAAAAATCAAATATCCGGTCTGTTCTGGATTTTTTTACCTTGATACCTGCACTGACCACATTTTTCTGTTTTTCCATTTCTCCACTCCCCTTCTATATCAAAGATGTATCACTCATTTTCTTAGAGATAAAGTTTACGCTGAGCAATAAAGCCAGATTTATAATATTATTGAAAAATCCAATTGCCGCAGAAAGACTGTACTGGTTACTTACAAGACCCATCTTGTATACATAAGTGGAGATAATTTCACTTGCACTGCTGTTCAGTGTGTTTTGAAGAAGATATACTTTTTCAAAACCAACGCTCATGATACTGCCTGTTCTCAAAATAAACATGATGGTTGCAGTGGGAAGGAGCATGGGAATGTCAATATTCACCAGCTTCTGCCATTTACTGGCCCCATCCATAGTAGCTGCTTCATACAGTGAAGGATCTACTGCGGACAGAGCTGCAATATACAAAATACTGTCCCAACCAACATGCTGCCATGCTTCGGTCCATACATAAATACTGGAAAATGCACTTGCCTGCCCCATCAAGTTGGGAAGCGTGATTCCTATGTAGCTTAACAGCTTCGCTATTATGCCATGACTAGGAGAAAGGAAAAGAATTATCATACCACACATAACAACAGTAGAAATAAAGTGTGGCAGATAGGTGGAAACCTGGAAAAACTTTTTGAACCGCCTTGCCGCCATCTGGTTGCACATCAATGCAAGTGCAATCGGAAGAGGAAATGTAACAATAATACTGTAAATACTGATAATCAAAGTGTTCTTTATTGTTGTCCAGAACTGATAGGAATTAAAATATTGTTTAAAATACTTCATTCCCGCCCATGCACTGCCCATAATCCCCTCGGCAGGTGTGAAGTCCTTAAAAGCAATGACAACACCATACATAGGAATGTAAGTAAACATGAACATGATAACCAATGAAGGCAGCATTAACAGATACAGTGAACCACTTCTTGACATTCTTTTCCACAGACTCACCTGCGGTACATACGTTTGCTGTTTCTTTTTAATTGCAGCTGTTTTTCCTGACACTCTTTTACCACTCCCAACTCTTATTTTTTTGTGCGGTTTGTTTGTAAAATTTCAATTATATGTATTGCAAATAGCGCATTGAACAAATAATTGTTGTGTTTTATAGATAAATTGTATATTTTGCCAGAGATATTATCTATAAATTCTAAGTCCAGTTATTAACAAAAAAAAGTCCTCTTTTATCATCCGAAATTTTACAGAATCACTTTTTTTTGTTATTCAGGACAGAATTTTGCTAAAGCCTTCCTATAAAAACAACAAAGGCCCTGAAAATTGTTAATTTTCAGGAGCCTCTGCCCATTTTATTACTTAAATTTATTATCAGATATATTTCAATATGAATTGTTCTGAACCCTGTTTCGGTATTCATTGGGAGTACATCCAGCATAGTCGCGGAATGTTTTGCTGAAATATGAGAAATTGCTATAGCCTACCTCCAGTGCAACCTTACTTACTGAAAGATTAGAATGCTTCAGATATTCCTGAGCCTTTTGCATTCTGCAGGAAGACACGTAGTTGGGTATGGACATACCGGTCACATTCATAAAAATCTTTGACACATAGTCTTCAGAAAGAAAAACAATGCTGGCCAG
>OAVH01000687.1_pt1 | contig 23316 bp, 18 predicted proteins | sample 1495281 | NCBI WGS metagenome assembly OAVH01 (sample SAMEA2580082, study PRJEB22360) | human gut metagenome | biome: human gut; feature: human-associated habitat; material: faeces | place: Denmark | collected 2008/2010
CAAAAAAGAGCAATATAAATTATATATTCTTAGTTTTTATGATGATTGCCTTGCTCATCAGTATGTTTTGGAACACTCAGGGCAATGTACCGCTTGACCCGAATTCACAGGATTATAAAGGGAAACTGCAGCGACCTTCAAATTGGGATGCAAACTCCATATTGATACCTGGATTTGATAGTCTTCGTATGAAGGCTGATACGGATATAATTTATGTGGCGTTCAGCAACCCAAGAGAGAATCCATGTTATTTCCAGTATACGGTTGTTTTAGATAAAACAGAAGAGGTTATTTATACGAGCGGTTTAATTGAGCCAGGCAAAGCAGTCGTTAAAGAAAAGCTTAGTAAACCATTGCCGGAAGGTGTTTATCCAATAACAATTAAAATTCGCTCCTATTCATTAGAAGATTATGAAAAAGAGCTGAATGGTGGTGCTGTCCAAACGAATCTTATTTCACTAAAGGAATAAAAACAGATGGTAAGAAAGAAGAAATCTTCTTACAAATAAATAAGAATAGAGGAGGAAAAAAAGATGAAAAAACTATTCGCAACAGCAGCAGCTATGGCAATGTTCCTGTCATTAGGTGCGACAACAGTATTTGCAGCAGATGAGGATACCAAGGATGTAGATGTTACGTATGACAATTCAGAAACAATTGTTGATCCTAGTGATCCTGATGCAGGAAAGTGGGGTGTACGAGTACCAGCATCTATTCAATTTACAGAAACAACGAAATCGGTAAATGCGGATCTTGAGCTTGTTGGATTGAATGGTAATGATATTGTCGCATTGAATAAAAGTGTCGATGTTACAGTAAAATCAGCAAAGGGAATGAAATTATCTCTATCTGATGGAACCGATGAATTACCGTATACTCTGGAATATGGATCTAAAAAAATGGATGGTTCAACACCAATCACTGTGAATCTGACATCACAGGCTACAAAACAGGCCGGTACTGCAACTTTGCCTGGCTCATCCATTGCTACCAAAAAAGGTGTACATAAGGATATCTTAACATACACGGTAGCAATGCATTAAAAGATCGTACAGATAAAGTCACAAGCCTATATCGCGATGTAAAGGTATTTCTGATTATATTGCAATTTAAAACGCTGACAAACGGAATCAAATTGAATGAGGAGCCTTTTCATTCTGTTTGATTCCGATTTTTTTCAACAGCTTTATAAAGATAGGAGCGTAATATGAAAAAGTCAATGAGAAACGAACAATTCAGGATAATAAAAAATAAGGATACATATTCAGTGACAATTGATATTAAAGACCATATGAAGGAATTGTTCATAAAGCATAAAGCTGATGGCTTTGTGTGCTGTGGTTATGACTGGTGCACTCTTTTGATTGCATTCATGTATCATGATGAAGTATTGAAAGACTTATGGTATGTTTTTGATTATGAACCAACCGACGATCAGCTATGTGTATTGTCAAAGGATGGTGATGCATTACAACAGCTAATGGAGGCGTTTGGAAAGGCATATAACGATGTTGATTTTATAGAGCATTTGATGCAGGAGATTGATTATAATTAAAATCCTATGGGTATAAAGAATTCCCTATTGCTTATTTATATTCAGATAGGAGGAATGTAATAACGATGATTCAGATGCAAATTGAGTATATGAAATATCCTGAAAAAATAGATTGCGGAATTTTTTCTTTTCGCTATAATTATAGGAAGTAGGGAGTTGAGGGTATGCTGAAAAAAAACTTTAATTATTTTACTATGTTTGCGACCGGGCTGTTTTTCTGTGTGCTCGGTTTTTCCTTTATCTTTGATTCTCTTGCTGTATGGAACTGGCTGTATACAACGCTCGTTATCGGAATCTCTATTGCAGGGATCATCCGTATTTTCAATATGATTCTGAACTATCGCAAGCTGAAGCACAAGGGGGGACAATTTCTGGATATCATCGTATGGCTGATTGCCATCATCATATCCCTGACAATTCCGGAAACCTTCTTTGCAATTTTTCCGCGTTTGATTGGCTGCTGGATTCTGCTACATGCCATTATCAAAATCATCGTATTTTATATCAAAATTAAGGATCGGCTTCCCATTCCGTTTATGAAGGTAATCTTTTTATGCGGAGATTTGATTATTGCCTTCTTTCTGCTGGTGAATCCAATTGCACATGAGGATGTTATCAGCTTCTTTCTGGGAGCCTATTTCATTATTTATGGGGGAAATACGCTGCTTGATCTGATTCGTGAAATATTGCCAAGAGGCAGCGGGGATAAGCTGGATCAGAAAATACAGCTATCCGTTCCCCCGGTGTTGTCTGCCGTGATTCCCCCGCATCTGATGAGTACCCTTTTGAATAAAGATAAAGAGGACGAAATCAAGGAACGCTTTGATGCAATCAAGGAGGATATACCGGTGGATATGGAGGTACTGATACATCTGGCACCAAGCGGGCCTGCGATGTTTGGACATGCAGATGTCGTGTATCGTGGACTGGTTATTTCCTACGGCTGTTACGATCCACACAACCGTCATTTGTTTGGGACGCTGGGGGATGGCGTGGTTATCATCGCTCCGAAGGCTTCCTACATACGAAACTGTCTGGAAAATGAAAATAAGACACTGATCGGCTTCGGTGTATCCCTTAATGAGGAACAGAAAAAAAGACTGAATGACCGTATTCTGGAGGTGTTTGGAACATTTTGTGACTTCGAGTGTGATGAACAGCTAAAGCAAAAGGGCCTTCCTTATAAAGGGGAATGTGATGATTATCTGAGCCGTGTCACCCGTACATCTCCGGATGCGAGATTTTATAAAATACGGGAAGGCAAGCTGAAAACCTTCTTTGTCGTATCCAGCAACTGCGGCTTCTTTCTCGGAAACCTGTTAAGCTCAATCGGCTTGAATCTGTTTGACCTCAGCGGTATTATATCACCGGGCGCATATTATGACTTTTTAAATAAGCAGTTTAAAAGTCATAAAGGATTTATCGTTTCACGAAAGCTATATCGGAAGAAGGATGCTTCCTTATTTGAATAAAGCAGGATCTTATGTGATTCTGTTTTTTATTATCCATTCAGCATAGAAACCTTACAAAATGGTCACATTTCTTTCAGACCATTGACAAAATCTCATAATCCATATAGTGTATTAGTGTAATAGATACAGTAGTACAGTTTATGAAATGTACAGGAAGGGAGTTACTATGCTGGAGCTTAAACATATAGCAAAGACCTATAAAACAGCAAAGGGAGTGAAAACGAGGGCACTAAAGGATATCAATCTGCGCTTTCCACAGCGGGGGATGGTATTTGTATTAGGTAAATCCGGGTCAGGGAAATCCACGCTTCTGAATATCATTGGCGGTCTGGATCAGGCGGATGAGGGAGAAATGATCATCCACGGGAAAAGCTCTGCGGATTTCAAGCAATCGGACTTTGATTCCTATCGAAATACGTATGTAGGCTTTATCTTTCAGGAATTTTATCTTATGGAGGAGTATACCATTGAGAAAAACATCGCCATGGCATTGCAGCTGCAGCAAAAAGAGGCAACCCATGAGGAGGTTGAGCAGATACTGGAACGTCTGGGGTTAAGCGGATATGCTGCGCGATATCCAAATGAGCTTTCAGGCGGGCAGAAGCAGCGTGTGGCGATAGCCAGGGCATTGATTAAGGAGCCTGAGATTTTAATGGCAGATGAGCCTACCGGAGCTCTGGATTCAACAACCGGAAAAGAAATATTCGATACACTGAAGGAGCTGAGCAGGGAAAAGCTGGTTATCGTTGTCAGTCATGACCGGGATTCTGCGCAGACTTATGCAGACCGGATTATCGAATTTTCCGATGGTATGGTGGTTTCAGACAGTGCCCCGCAGGTGGAAGAGCATACAGCAGCATTTGAAGCCATTCATTCTCATTTGCCGTTTAAAGACAGCTTTCGCCTCGGCTTTTCCTGCCTTGGACATAAAAAGCTGCGTATGATTTTTACGATTCTTCTCACCAGCTTTGCCTTACTGCTGCTTGCCTTGTCGGATGCGGTGGGAAGCTTCAGCTCTGTGAATGCGCAGTATAAGGCTTCTTCCGAGCTGAAGGAGCAGCTTGCCGGTGTACGGTATCAGTATCTGGATGCGTACGGAAACAGTATTTATTCCGATCTGGAAATGCAAATCAGTGACGCTGATATCCGTACCGTGTTAAAGGATAATCCCGGGCAGAAATTTGCGCGTGTATACACTTGGGAGGATGTGCCTCTGCGTCTGGGAGATCTTGGTATTGAAGCATTTGACAGCAGTGCCTATATGGCAGTGGTGGATACGTATAAGCTAACGGAAATGAGCGGCTTCGATGTTCTGGGATTTCAGGATATCCTGGGAAGCTATCCCAACAGCTATGAAGAAACAGCAATCTCCTCCTATCTGGCAGATATTATTCTTGCACAGGGCATTGCAGATCAAAAGGGCACCATGCAGTTTCCAAAGTCCTATGAGGATATTATGCAAAGCATCCAGCTTCCTATCGGAGGCAGGTGGCTGCGCATCAGCGGTATTGTAAAGCAGGATTACAGCAAATACGACATGTTAAAAAAGGTCAGTGCTGGAAATTATGACAGTAAGACCTATAAGCTCATCCGTGAATTCAGAAACATCGCAAGAATCAGCAGTGATAAAATCTTTGTGAAGGAAGGCTTTGTGAAAACGCTGAAGCAGGAAAAGAAAACCATGCTGGACAGCCGGTTATACAATCTGTATCTGCGTATGAATGATGATACCATGGGGATTTCCACGCTTTCTTATCCAACGAGTGAATTTACGTATTATGACGGAAAAGCAGTGCGTTCCACAAGGAGTGTGAAAAAAGAGGAGATCATGCTGACTCCAGATATGCTCATGCAGCTGCTTGGGAAATCAGACATTTTTTACAGCGATGCGATGGCGAAGAAGTCACCGGAGGAAATGCGTGCGTTTTTAAAGGAGAATGCTGTAAGGCTCATCGGAAGAAATGTGGAGCTTCATATCGATAAGGGCTTTAGCGAAGATGGGGAATTAGTGAAGCAGAAGGTAAAAATTGCCGGAGTTCTGATGCCAAAGGGAAATTTCACGATAGAGGATGTGTATCAAATCAACGATATCATTGTAAATAAGGCGCTGATTACGCCATACATTACAGACGCTATCTATGTAAGTGAGCTGCTTAGCAGCTTTGATGATGACACCATGAAGCCGTTTCTTGAAAAATACGACATTGACAGAAATCTGTATGCCAATACGGTTGCTACACAGGATGTGAAAAGCATTCAAAGCTTTGCGTCCTTCGCTACACGGGTATTCTTTTATGCAAGCATCGCTCTGTTTATCTTCGCGGCCGTTTTAATGATGAATTTCATCATCGTATCCATTTCGTATCGGAAGAAGGATATCGGTATCCTGCGCGCTATCGGTGCAAGGAGTATGGATGTTTTGAAAATCTTTATTTGGGAAGGTGTCATGCTGGCGGCTATTTCCTATGTGATCACCATGGTGGGATTGCAGATCGTGACGATGATAACAAATAATTTCGCCAAGGAGGAAATCGGTGTATTGATTTCTCCAGTTATCATCACACTGCGTCAGCCACTGCTCATGCTGGTAATCGTTGCTGTGGTGACCTTTATCGCCTGCATTATTCCGGTTACCAGAATTGCCCGCCAGCGTCCAATTGATGCAATCAAAAAATAAGCGGCAGTACAGCCTTTAAGAGTTACTTCAAACACATAACTATATGAGAAAGAACAGTATGAGGGCATTTTGGATACTGTTTTTTCATGCTTTAGACAAGGGCTGTGAAACAGCAGCTAATGCATTTGCAGCATGGGTCTGCTTAACGCAATCGAGTGTATCGTTATCGCCTCCTGTGTTCATTGCTTCCACAGGGGTAAAATGTTAAACCATCTGCATATCGAATGGAGGAACATAATCACGCATGCAGATGTACGCTATGGGCTTGCGATTGCTGTGAATATCCGTCAGAGTTTATAATCATTGGGCAGAAGGCCAGCGTAAAACCGGAAGCTTAAGCATCCCCTCTTTACATTCGATATCGGTAAGGATGAATTTCCATAGACTGCTTTTGCATACAAAGCTGTTTCATACCCGCGGTATATGTATATAAGGAACTATTTGAAAGCTATTCGTCATATGGGTACATATCGCATGTATTTCCCTGTTTCCTTCTTCGAAACCTCATACATATAGGAAAGATAGCGCGCTTTGCACGGTTAGTTTTGTTTTACACGGTAGATTTATTGTGTTCACTTTCGTTTCGTTGTATAATAAAAACGCTATAATTTTGAGGTGAGAACATGGAAAAGATACGTGTGGAGGATCTGACATTCTCTTATGATAAGGAAACCAATGCGGTTGAGCATGTTTCTTTTACGATTGATGAGGGAAGCTATACAACGATTATCGGGCATAACGGAAGCGGTAAATCTACGATTGCCAAGTTGCTGATCGGTCTGCTGGATAAGGATCAGGGACATATTTATGTTGATCAAGAAGAGCTGACGATGGATACGCTGTACGATATCCGTGACAAGGTAGGCATCGTGTTTCAGAATCCGGACAATCAGTTCATCGGTGCTACAGTTGCGGATGATATTGCGTTCGGACTGGAAAATCATCAGGTGGAAACAGAGAAGATGCAGCCGATCATTGAACGCTTTGCACAAAAGGTGAAAATGACGGACTACATGCAGAGTGAACCGACGAAGCTCAGCGGCGGGCAGAAGCAGCGTGTAGCGATTGCCGGTGTACTTGCCATGTCACCGCAGATTATTATTTTTGATGAATCCACAAGTATGCTGGATCCACAGGGAAAAGCGGAAATCAACGAGCTGATTCAGGAAATCCATAAGGAAAGCAATATCACGATCATTTCCATTACGCATGATATAGAAGAGGTCAGTAAATCTGACCATGTGATTGTCATGGATGGCGGACATGTGGTCATGATGGGACTTCCGGATGATATTTTGCGGAAAGAAAAGGAGCTGATTGATCTTCAGCTGGATATTCCTTTCGCTTTGAAATTTACAAAGGCCATGCGCAGGCATGGTGTGGATATGAAGGATTGTACAACTATGGAAAAGGTGGTGGACGAAATATGCCGATTACATTTCAAAGGGTAACCCATACCTATCATGCGGATTCCCCTTTTTCCTATGCGGCCTTAAAGGGCATTGATCTGGAGATACCGTTGGGAAAGGTGACTGCTATCATCGGAGAAACGGGCAGTGGAAAGTCCACACTGGTTCAGCACCTGAATGCGCTGCTGCTGCCAACAGAGGGAGAGCTGCATATCTTGGACAAGACGATAACAGCCGGAAGCAAACCGAAGCATTTGAAGGAGCTGCGCCGCCAGGTTGGTCTTGTTTTCCAGTTTCCGGAATATCAGCTGTTTGAGGAAACCATAGAAAAGGATATCAGCTTCGGTCCGAAGAATTTTGGTGTCAGTGCAGAGGCTGCTGCACAGCGCGCCAGAGAGGTGCTGCAGGTTGTAGGACTGGATGACAGCTATCTGCAGCGCAGTCCGTTTGATTTATCCGGCGGACAGAAGCGAAGAATTGCGATTGCCGGGATTCTGGCAATGGATCCGGACGTTCTGGTTCTGGATGAGCCGACAGCTGGACTGGATCCGCAGGGAGCCAGGGATATGATGCAGTTGTTTGTGGATATGAATAAGAAATATGGAAAAACGGTTCTGATTGTAACACATGATATGGAGCATGTCCTGCAGTATTGCGAAGAGGTTGTTGTTGTGCAGGATGGACGTATAAAGAAGCACTGTGATGTGCAGTCCTTTTTTGAAACCGTGGAGCTGTTAAAGGAGCTTAATATCAATCCGCCTGCCGTCATACGGCTTCGCGAGGAGCTGCGAAAGCGGGGCTTTGAAATTGAGCGCACCATTCTGGATATGGAAAAGCTGGCTGCCGCTGTTGCAGGTGAGGTGAAGAGGCATGAATAATATCGCACTTGGAAAATATCTGCCGTTGGATTCCATTATTCATCACATGGATCCTAGAGCCAAAATCGGGGCAATGCTGATCATGATGATTGCCATATTTATACCGGCTGGCTATGTTGGCTATGCTGTAATTGCTGTTGCGGTGATCGGTACCGCATTGCTGGCAAGATTAAAGCTGTCCTTTCTGTGGAGAGCGATGAAACCGATGCTGTTCATGCTCGTTTTCTTACTGGTGATCAATCTGCTGGTCATTCATGATGGGGAAGTGCTGTTTACTATATTCGGACTTTCCGTCTATACGGGAGCCATATCTCAGACACTGTACATCGTCGTACGTCTGGCGCTGATGATTATGATTACGACAATTCTGACTGCCACAACAAAGCCGCTGGAGCTAACGCTGGGAATTGAGGATCTTCTGAAACCGTTTCAGGTCATTCATGTACCAGCACATGAGATTGCGATGATGATTTCCATTGCACTGCGTTTCATTCCTACCCTGATTGAGGAAACACAGCGTATTATGAAGGCGCAGGCATCCCGTGGTGTGGATATGGAAGAGGGAAATCTGATGGAAAAGGTCAAGGCTATTTTGTCATTGATCGTGCCGCTGTTTGTGTCTGCTTTCCAGCGTGCGGAGGATCTGGCATATGCCATGGAGGCCAGAGGCTATATTCCAAACCGTACAAGAACCCGTTACAAGCAGTTGAAAATGGAAGCCAGGGATTATATTCTGCTTTTTGCATCTGTGCTGATCTTTGGCGGTATGCTTGCTTTGATGCTGTATGCCTAGATATAAAGTAATACTCAGCTATGATGGTAGTGCTTATGGGGGATGGCAGCGGCAGACAAACACACATTCCATACAGCAGGAGGTGGAAGCTGCTATCGAAAAAGTGGAGGGCCGCTTTGTCAGTATTACCGCAAGTGGAAGAACCGATGCGCATGTACACGCTCTGGGACAGGTGTTTCACTTTGATTCCGTTAAGCATTTGGAGCCGGAGAACTGGAAACGGGCATTAAATTCCCTGCTGCCGCATGATATTCGGATTCAGGAGGTATGTCTTGTGGATGACGCATTTCATGCCCGCTTTCATGCAATCAGCAAGCGCTATGATTATCTGATAACGACGGAGGTACAGAATCCGTTTTATTACAATTATATGGGGAAGGATCGCACAAGGCTGGATGTGGAACGGATGCGGGAGTGTGCCTGCATATTTCTGGGAACCCACGATTTTACAAGCTTTACCAGCAGTAAGGTTGATCCGCGAAAGTCGAAAATTAAAACGATTACCCGGCTGGATGTCGTACAGGAGGAGCATGCCGTGCGGATGATTTTTGAAGGAAACGGCTTTCTGCGTTATATGGTGCGCATGATTGCACAGACACTGATTGAGGCGGGAAAGCATCGTTTGAGTGTGGCTGCTGTAAAAGAGATGCTGTATGGGAAGGATAAGCATCTGTGTCGGTATAAGGCACAGGCAGAGGGTCTTTATCTGGTTGAGGTAAGGTATCCAAAGGATGAACAGATAATCGAATCGTAAAATAACGGCCTGCAGGTTTCTGCGGGCCGATGCTGATTCTGAACAGGATAAGGATGGAATATATAAGATGGTAATTTATTATGATACCATCTTTTTTTATATTTGTGTAAATTTCTTTATAATAATTGAAAATGAAAGTTATAAAAAACCATAATTAAATAGAATGAAAATATTGAAATCTTTACCAGTTCCATGTATGATGATACTGCAGAACAAAAAAGTATGAAAAAGAAAGTTTTGAGGAACCCGCCATGATCGACTATACTATGATAGTATTCGCATTTCTACTGTTTTTCCTTTATGATTTCAATCAGCTGTTCTTACACGCTCCGTGGCTTCAGCCATCCTTTTTCCTGGGCTGTGTTTTCATACTCACAGCCGTTACTCATACGGTGATTGTGTGCTGGCATGACGAAGTATTGTGGCTGCCGCTTGTTGGGGCGCTGCTGTTTGCCCTGCTGCTGATCTACGTGCTGTTTTTTGCCTTGCCCTTTTCCGATACCTATGTTACAGAAGGGCATCGCTGTGTATGCCGCAGCGGTGTATATGCCTTATGCAGGCATCCCGGCTTCTGGATGATGCTGTTCAGCTTCGTGTGCTTAGTACTGGCAATACAGAGAATCCATCTTCTGTATGTGGCATTGCTGTGCAATGGGGGCAATCTGACGTATATATTGTTTCAGGATATCGTGAGCTTTCCCAGACAGTTCGATGATTACGTACAATATAGACAGGAAGTACCATTTCTGATGATAACTGGTAAGTCTCTGCGGCAGTGCAGAAAGACATGGAGGTGAGTTCCATGAGGTTTGAAGATAAACGAAATACGTACACCAAGGAAGAAATATGGGAGGAATATTGCGGCTTTCTGGAGCTTTCATTAGAGGATTTTATGCTCATACAGCACCGTTTGCTGCAGGAGCAGCTGGAGCTGTGGAAAAACAGTGCGCTGGGACAATCCATTCTGAAAGGGAAGCCGCTTTCCACCTTTGAAGATTTTCAACAGCATATTCCATTAACAGACTATGCGGATTATGCGGAGCTGCTGCTGGGCAGAGATTCCTCCTGTCTGCCGCAGGAGGCTGTGCTGTGGATACAGACAACCTGGGAGGGTGGCAGTCATCCGGAAAAGGTGGCGCCGTATACAGAAAGCATGCTTCGCAATTTCAAACGCAATGTCATTGCGTGTCTGCTGTTATCAACAAGCGCAAAGCGCGGGGATTTTCATGTACAGAAGAAGGATACGATTCTCTACGGCCTTGCGCCTTTGCCATATGCGACCGGACTGGTTTCCCTTGTATTTGAGCAGGAAACGGATATCGAATTCCTGCCGCCTGTAAAGGAAGCGGTTAAGCTGTCCTTTTCCCAGCGGAATAAGGCCGGCTTCAAGCAGGGACTGGGAAAGGGAATTGATTATTTCTTCGGTCTTGGCTCTGTCACCTATTACATCAGCAAATCTCTGGACAGCATGAGCAAATCCAAAGGCTCCTTCTCTATTCGTTCATTGCCGCTTTCCCGTCTGGCAGTGCTCGCAAAGGCAAAGCTGCGCTGTCATAAGGAGAAACGCAGTCTGCAGCCAAAGGATCTCTTTCAGCTCAAGGGCTTTATGGTGGCAGGTACAGATAATGATTTATATAAGGATGATCTGGAGGAGCTGTGGGGAATTCGTCCGATGGAAATCTTTGCCGGAACAGAGCCGACACTGATTGGTACGGAAATATGGAACAGAAACGGTTTGTATTTCTTTCCGGATGCCTGCTTTTATGAATTTCTGCCAATGAGTGAGCGGCAGCGTATGAAGGAACAGCCCGGATATCAGCCACGCACCTGTTTACTGGATGAGGTCAGTGTGAATGAAACCTATGAAATCATATTAAGTGTATTTAAGGGCGGGGCCTTTATGCGGTACCGGGTAGGTGATCTGTACCGCTGTGTTTCTCTGGATAACCGCAGTGAAAAAATTACACTTCCCTGCTTCAAATACATAGACCGCGTACCGGAGGTCATTGATATTGCGGGCTTTACCCGTATCACACGCTCATCCATCGATCAGGTGATCGCCCTTTCCGGCCTGCCGATTCAACATTATTGCGCCTGTAAGGAGCTGCAGAAGCAAAGACCGTTTGTCCATCTGTATGTGGAAATCGAGCAGGCATCCGCAGGACAAAGAGCGATTACTGTTGAGGTACTGCGCCAGCACCTTTCTGTTTATTTCCGGCATGTCGATCAGGATTATAAGGATTTAAAGAAGATCCTCGGTATAGAGCCATTGCAGATCACACTGTTGAAAATCGGAACGTTTGCACGCTTTCAGCAGGCTTACGGACATGAACCGGATGTCATAAATCCTTCCAAGCATGAGCTGTATCAGCTGATGGCCCTGCAGCAGGAGTCCTATGACAGAAACCGGGGTGATCGATATGAATAGCTATGCATCCATCTCCATCATGGCACTGGTTTGTTACCTGTATCTCTTTCTGGCACTTGCGGCCAGTGAGAAAACCAGGCTGATTCGCTCCTTTATGCTGCTGCTTGCAGCTATGATTTTATGGACGGGCGGCTCCTTTGCCATGCGTATGCAATTTGGTCCATCCGTGCGCTTCTGGTATGATGTTTCTTTACTGGGACTCATGTTTCTACCGTATGTATTTTATAATTTTACAGCGATTTTCAGTGGTAGGACAAGGGATGGCTTCTGTTATGTATGGCTGGCTTTTTCCGTTGTTATGAGTATCATCAACACACGGACACATTTCTTTCTGGCAGCTCCGCAGCCTGTGAATCTGCATGGGGCAACGGTCTTTCTATATGATTTTACATGGCGTACCTATGTTATGGCGGCACTGTTTGCTATATGCTTCTTACAAATCGTGGTGATGGTTTTACGCTGTGTGCGTGACAGTGAGCTGCTGCGTCATCAGTTTCTGCCCATTCTGGCAGGCTTTGGTATTCTGCTTATGGGAAACAGTCTGATCATGCTGGATGTGTTCAAGGGCTTTCCACTGGATATCCTAAGCGGTGTTATCAATGCCTTTCTGCTCTTTTATGTCTTATATAAACGCAGGCTGTTTAAGCTGACACTGCTTGTATCACGGGGAAACTGCTATGCGATTTCCGCCGGTATCACCGTTCTTTTGTTCAGTAACCTTCTGCTGCCGATGCGTTCCTTTATCGATCAGAATTTCAAGCCGTTCGCAGCCTATTCTCTGCTTCTTGTATTTCTGCTGTTCACGCTGGCAACAGCCTTCATTTATTCTTTATTGAAAAGATTCATTGATACGGTGTTTATCAGAGAGGAGAAGCAGCAGGCGGACAGTCTGAAGATTTTTTCACAGAACGTACGCAAAACACTGAGCGTTTCGGAAATTGCAGAGGATATTTGCAAGGTCATAACCGATACGATCGATGTGAGCAGGGTGTATGTATGCATGAAGGACAGCGAGGGGAGCGGATATCATATCCTGTATGGTAATGCTCCTTTGGAACGGCAGAATTATGCCATTGACGGGGGAAATCCAATTCTGTCTGTATTAAAACAGCAGGCAGACTGTCTTTTGTATCGGGATTTCAAGCGTACGGCAGGCTATCGCTCCATGTGGGAACAGGAAAAAGAGCTGTTTGATTCTCTGCATATTGAATGCATCGTACCCTTGATGGAGCAGGAGCTGATTGGTATGATGCTGCTGAGCCGTAAGGTGAAAAAAGCATCCTTTAGCTATGATGAATTGAATTTTCTTTCCTCTGTGGCTTCCATATCCACGATTGCCTTGAAAAATTCACAGCTGTATGAAATGGCGTATCATGAAGCGATCAGTGATGAATTGACCGGACTGTTGAATCGAAAATATTTTTATAAGAATTTTTATGAGATATACAATGCCAGAAAAAAAGACAGCACGCTAACGCTGATTCTCGTTAGTCTGGATGATGTGCGTCTGTATAATCAGCTGTATGGAACAAGGGAAGGCGATAAGGCGATTGCTCAGGCCGCGGAAATTATGCGGCGTGTTTTGGGAAGCAATGCTGTGGCAGCACGCATCTCCGGTAAGGAATTTGCGATTTTGTTAGAGGAATGCAGTCTGCAGGATGCGAAAAAGCTGGCAGAAATGATTCGTCAACAGATTATGAATATGAATAAGGCAGAGGAGGGCTATGCGTTAAAGGTGGTAACCGGAAGCTTTGGCATCGCTTCGATTCCACTGCTTGCGAGCAATCCGAAGCAGCTGGAGGAGTATGCAAACCAGGCATTGTACCAGGCGAAGCGGAAAGGAAAGAACCGCGTTGTCATCTATAATGAGGAGGAAAGTGAACCAGTATCCGCAAGCCGGCAGGAGCAGGATAAGGAAAGCATCTATTCCGAATATGCGTCCACTATTTATGCACTGACTGCCGCTATAGATACGAAGGATCATTACACCTTTACCCATTCCAAAAATGTTGCCTACTATGCCACGGAGCTTGCCTATGCCATCGGCTTGAAGGAGGATGTTGTGGAAATTATAAGAGAGGCGGCACTTCTGCATGATATCGGAAAAATCGGTATCCGTGAGGATATTTTAAATAAGCATGGCAGACTGACAAAGGAAGAGTATGAAATCATGAAGGGACATGTGGAAAACTCAATCGGTATCATACGGTATCTGCCTTCTCTGGATTATGTAATTCCTGCTGTCATTTCCCACCATGAGCGCTGGGACGGGCACGGGTATCCTAGAAGAATCGCTAAGGAGGATATACCTCTGGGAGGACGTATTTTATGTATTGCGGATTCCTTTGATGCCATGACCTCAACACGCTCCTATAAGGATGCCTGTAACCTGTCTTATGCGATTCATGAGCTTACAGAGCAGGCGGGCAGGCAGTTTGACCCTTATCTTGCGGAGGTATTTGTGAAGCTGTTGAAGGAGCATACAATAACCATTCAGGAGGAACAGATATCTGTATGAGGTATTGGCAAAAAGCCCGAAGCGTAAAGAAACATAGGCCGACAGAAAAGACGGGATAAGTAAGAGTAAGCAAGACCTTAACTATATACATAGGATGCAGGATCACTTTGGATGAAATGATTTTGCATCTTTTCATTATCCCTAATATGGATTTTTACGATATATATCATAATCATAGGGAAGCAGTAACGGTTAACTTCTAAAGCTGGGAAATACATAGAGTCCACTTGAAAATAAGGACAAAACATTGTAAAAACATCCTTTCTGCATACTAAAAATTTTCATAGTATACACTAAGTGGTATAAAACCGCGGTTCCTGTTCATAACATAAAGGAAGCAGTAAGCATATGACTTGAAAATATAAAGCTGCTTGTATATGATAGTCAGGTACAAACGAGGAGGGGTTTTATGAAAAACGTATTTCTAAGCCAGTTTCTGATGATTAGTGAATGGAAATCCATACTATTCATCATCGCATATCTGCTTCTGGCTTTTGCAGTATATAAGCTACCAAAAAAGAAATTCAGCTTTTCCAGCAAGGTGCTGCTTGCGACGGTTCTGGGTCTTGCGCTTGGTTTAGCCATGCAGACGGTATCCGGCTTTGCGTCCGATCCGATGAAGATTACATTTGTGAAGGAAACAACATTATGGTATTCTCTGATTGGAAACGGCTTTATTGATTTTATCCGAATGCTGGTGATCCCGCTCGTGATGGTTTCCATTATCCATGTGATTCTGCATATGGATGAGCGTGGTGATGTGCGCAAGCTGGTAAACCGCAGTATCATCACTACGATGGGAATGGTGGCAGTGGCTGCTGTTGTCGGCCTGACGCTGGGTATTGTCTTTCAACTAGGCGGCAGCGTTTCTACGTCTATTTCCGGCGGGGAAATGAAGGAAGTCGTTCCTGTAGTTACAACACTTCGTAATCTGATTCCGGCTAATCCGGTGGAGGCCATGGTCAACAGCAATGTTGTCGGTCTGGTAATTTTCTCTGCCTTTTTCGGTCTGGCAGCCCGCCGTATGCAAAAGAAATATCCCGATACGATCAGGGTGTTTTATGAGCTGATTGATGCGCTGCATAAAATCATCATCAGTATCGCCATGACGATTATCAAAGGAATGCCGTATGCTGTTCTGGCACTGCTGGCGAATACGATTGCACAGCGCGGTCTTGACAGTATTCTGGAGGTTGGTAAGTTTATCGTGATTTTGTATGTGGCCTGCATCCTTCAACTGCTTATTCAGCTTGTTGCGCTTTCCTTTTTCAAGGTCAATCCGCTTATCTATTTGAAAAAAAGCTATTCTCTATTACTGCTCGCCTTTACATCCCGCAGCTCGCTTGGTGTTCTGCCGGCAACGATTGATACGCTGACGCAGAAGCTCGGTGTCTCCCAGGGAACGGCCAGCTTTGTATCCAGCTTTGGGACAACTGCAGGAATGCAGGGCTGTGCGGGAGTATTCCCGGCGTTGCTGATCGTCTATGTAGCAAATACCAGCGGAACACCGATTGATATCAGTTTGATCATCATGTCCGTTATCGTTATCACCATCGGGTCTATCGGTATAGCAGGGATTCCAGGAACCAGTACCATGGCGGCATCTGTTTCTTTATCCGGTGTAGGGCTGGGGTCCTCCTTTGCCTATATCACACCGATTTTGGCTATTGATCCGATTATTGATATGATGCGTACCATGCTGAATGTATCCGGTTCTCTGACCAATGCTATCATGGTTGACCGCCAGCTGGATTTAATGGATATGAAACGCTATCATGACAAAGAGCTGACAGATCCGCTGCAGGATATGTAAAAGCAGAAAATCAGCGGCTCTATACACAGCATTACAAAATATATGCGGATTCCATACATGCACTGGTGTCCGCTTTTTTTTGACAGGCAGTGACGATATAATTCGCAGGCGATCCTTTGTTATTTTATTTATGAAATTTTGCTCGATTGTATGTAACATTTTTTAAAGCGATTGCACAGGAAACGTATAGTATGGATACAAAATGTCTTTAAACGAACCTGCATACGGCTACAGGAACAGCTCCCTATACATGTGTGATATTAAGCATAAAGCAAGGCGGTGGGGAAATTATGAGCCGTTAGCCTGTCAGACAGAAGTACAGCTTGAAGCAATTTGGGAATATATTGGCAGTATTTTGGGAGTAATTGCCTAAAGCCTACAGGAAATGACAACAGAGGCAGAAGGAAAGGCTGAATATGCTTGTTGTATACATTCCATTGATTTTGGTCATATATGTATCCCGCAGGTTGCTTCTCTCTGTTATGAGCTGTATGTATGGGAGGAGCTATGTCTGCGTTAAATTCATGAAAAGCGGCAGTAGCTTCTGTTGTTTTTTGTGATTGGGCTTCCTGGTTGCATTGTATATGATGCCTTTATGTAACGTTGGAGATGCCTTACTCTTGTCACAGGGGATGAACATTTATCAGGCTTTCAGTGATTTTGATGATAAATTTCATTTTTTGTTTTTCCTTTTGAAATATGAACGAAGAACTGTCTTTATTTACAAAATTGTTAAATAAAGGCTTTTTGTGTTGCCTTAATGTGAACAAAAGCGAGTGAAAACTCTAAAAATAACTGAAAATTTACATAATTTATAAAATGTTAAGGAATGGTAAAAAGGCCGTTAACACTTTATGAAAGCTATTGTAATCTTTTTCCACTTTTCTATAATGGATGCAAGCGGACAAAAGGTTCGCGATGAGGAGAGTGAAGTATGCTGACACTGAAGAATTTGAAAAAGTCATACGACCAGACAATGATTCTCAATGGAATCAGTCTGTCTATAGAAACCGGGGAAATTGTTTCCATTCTGGGGCCAAGCGGAAGCGGGAAGACAACATTGCTGAATTGCATTCTGGGAATCACGGATGTAGATAGCGGAAGTGTTGTGTTTGACGGTCGGGATGTGACCGGCGTTTCCATGGAGAACAGGGGCTTTAATATCGTATTTCAGGACTATGCCCTGTTTCCAAATCTGAACGCTTATGAAAACATCACCTACGGCTTGAAAAACAAGCCCGGTATTTCCACACAGCAGGAGGTAAATGAACTGATTGAGCTGCTTGGCCTTTCCCAGCATCTGGATAAACACATCGACCAGCTGTCCGGGGGACAGAAGCAGCGTGTGGCACTGGCAAGAACCATGGTCATGAAGCCGAAGATTCTTTTATTGGATGAACCACTGAGTGCGCTGGATGGGGTCATTAAGGAAAGTATTAAGGAAAAAATCAAGACGATAGCCAAGGAATTTCAGCTGACGACCATCATCGTAACCCATGACCCGGAGGAGGCACTGACCTTATCTGACCGGGTTCTCATTATGAAGGATGGTATGATTTCACAATATGCAAAACCGAGAGATATTATCGAGCATCCGGAAAACAGCTTTGTAAAGGAATTTATCTTGAATCAGCTGGAAATCAAGCGGAATAATATCTTTACCTTGTTTGGAGAAGCGTATGCATAAAAAGCAGTTGGAGCTAAAGGCTCTGTATGCTGTTTTAGCTGTTTTATTTCTTGTATTTCTTTTCATGCCGGTTGCAATCCTGCTGTATAAATCGTTTGAAAGCGGAACATCGCTGACATTCCAGCACTACGTTGACGTATTCTCCAGCGGAAGGCTTGTACACGCGTTTAAAAACAGCTTCTTAGCAGCTTCCATCAGTGCGCTGTTCACAACGCTGCTTGCATTTCTGCTTGCCTATACGATCAATTACACAAATGTGTCGCAGCGTCTGAAAAGAGGAATCCACAGCATTGCTACCTTACCTATGCTGCTGCCGACCATCACATATGGCTTTGCCATTATTTATACGTTTGGAAAGCAGGGACTGCTTACCAGGCTACTGCATGTTCAGCTGTTCGATATTTACGGATTTTACGGTCTGCTGATTGGATATGTGATCTATACACTGCCCATTGCATTTCTGCTTGTGAATAATACGATGAAATTCATTGATAAGAAATTTATTATCGTATCCAGAATCATGGGGGATTCCGGAGGAAAACGCTTCTGGATTACGGCATTGTCACCGATGATACCAACACTGGCTGCCGCGTTTATTCAGGCTTTCTTTCTGAGCTTTACCGATTTTGGAATACCGGCTGCGGTCGGTGGAGAATTTGAGGTTGTGGCAACAACGCTGTATAACGAGATGCTCGGCTCTATTCCAAACTTCAACAACGGGGCGGTTGTCGCCATGATGATGCTTCTTCCCTCTATCATCAGTATTGCACTTTTGAATTATCTGGATCGCTATAATGTTCGATATAACAAGGTGAGTGTGATAGAGCTGCCGAAAAACAGGATACGCGATGTGCTTTGCCGTACGGTCTCTGTTTTGACAGGCTGTGCTGTTCTTCTGGTGTTTGCCGTTATCCTGCTGTTGCCGTTTGTGAAGGAATGGCCGTATGATATCAGCTTCTCCCTGCAGCATTTTACCGATACATTGTCCAGTGCCAATCTGTTATCCGTATATCGTAATTCCATTCTTGTTGCGCTGGGAACTGCAGTTGCCGGAACACTGCTTGCCTATGGCTGTGCACTGGTAACGACGAGAAGTGCATTGCCTAAATTATGTAAAAAGAGCATAGACGCAATCAGCAGCATCACCAATACCATTCCCGGTATGGTGATCGGTATTGCATTTCTGTTTGCTTTCAGCTCCACCTCATTGCAAAGCACCTTCTGGATTATTATTCTATGTAATATGATTCACTTCTTTTCCACACCGTATGTGATGGCGAAGAATACACTTGGAAAATTGAATACCTCCTATGAAACAACAGCTATGCTGATGGGAGACAGCTGGTTTAAAACAATTCGCAGAGTTGTCGTACCGAATTCCAAAAGCACGATTCTGGAGATGTTCAGCTATTATTTTATCAATTCCATGGTGACGATTTCTGCACTGATTTTCATTGTCGGGGCAAAAACAGCTGTGCTGACAACTAAAATCAAGGAGCTCCAGCACTTTGCCAAGTTCGATCAGATTTTTGTATTATCACTGCTGATTCTCTTAACCAATCTGCTGGTCAAGGGCATCCTGATCCTTCTCACACAGGAAAAGGAGAAAGCAGTATCACGGCGTATACGCTATCAGAAAGCGGCACTTGCTGTACTTGCCGCAGGCGTTATGATCTTCACCCTTGTATTCGGGCAGGGAAAAGAGCCGGTTGTCATTTATTCCAATGCGGATGAGGAGGCACTGATGGCAATACAGCACGCACTGGATGAAAACGGCTTTCAGGACCAGTATGTGCTGCAGTCGTTTGGTACAAGTGAGCTCGGTGGAAAAATCATGGCGGAGGGAAAGCATCTGGAGGCGGATATCATAACGATGAGCACCTATTATATAGACAGTGCTGAACAGAAAAATGAAATGTTTGAGAAGCTGACCTTTCCCACACCGACACTGAAAACATATTCCGATTATGATACACCACTGACGGCACTGGAGGGGGCGTTGATTGTCAATACCAGAGTGCTGAAGGAGCAAAAGCTGCCTGTCCCAGAATCAATAAAGGATCTTGCAAATCCCATTTACAAGGGATATATATCCATACCGGATATCAAGGCAAGCAGTACCGGATGGCTGCTGGTACAGGCAATCTTAGATAATTACGGAGAACAAGAAGGACATGCGCTGCTGTGTGATATTCTCGATAATGTCGGTCCGCATCTGGAATCCAGCGGCTCCGGCCCTTTAAAAAAGGTACGTTCTGGAGAGGTCGGCATCGCCTTTGGTCTGCGGCATCAGGCACTTGCGGATAAGGAAAAGGGGCTTCCAATCGATTGCATCGATCCTATTGAGGGAAATTATACACTGACGGAAAGCATTGCTGTGGTGAAAAAGGAGAATGTCAATAAAACGGCAATGGCGATGGCGCGCTGTATGATGGAAAACGGAAGAAGGGATATTCTGTATACCTATCCAACGGCTCTGTATGAGGGAGAACAGGTGGAGGAAGCGTATGCCAGCAAATATCCGAAGGTATTTAAAAAAGCATTAAGCGTAGAGCTGTTAGAACAGCATCAGGCATTCTTTGAAGGCTGTAGAAAATAAGGAAATGTTTGAGAGCAATTCCATTTTGTAAAATGATTGGAAGCTGCACTCATGCAAGCCTTGTACCCGCATACAACGGGAAATGGAGGAAATGATGAAAACATACAAGCTATTAACACCGGGTCCACTGACAACAACGGACACAGTAAAGCAGGAAATGCTATTTGACCACTGTACCTGGGATGATGATTACAAGCAGATAACACAGACGATTCGAAAGGAGCTGCTGGAGCTGGCACACGTAAGTGAAAAGGACTATACAACTGTACTTCTACAGGGCTCTGGTACCTTCGGTGTGGAAAGTGTAATTTCCAGTGTCATCCCACAGGATGGCTGTCTGTTATTGCTCAGCAATGGTGCTTATGGAGAACGCATCGCCAGCATGTGCCGCTATCACCATATAGCCTGTGTCCATATCACACAGGATTATGACAAGATACCGGATAAGCATAAGGCAGAGGAAGCATTGAAGAAGCATCCGGAAATCACACATATCGCAATGATTCACAGTGAAACAACTACGGGGATATTAAATGATATCCGTTCGATAGGTGAGCTTTCCAGGAAATATCAAAAAGTATTTATCGTGGATGCGATGTCAAGCTTTGGCGGTGTGGATATACCGGTGAGTGCGTGGCATATTGACTTTCTTATCAGCTCTGCCAATAAGTGTATTCAGGGAGTACCGGGCTTCTCCTTTATCATCGCAAAAAGAAGCCAGCTGCTTGCCTCCAAAGGCTGTGCCCGCAGTCTTTCACTGGATCTGTACGATCAGTGGGTCGGAATGGAGAAGGATGGAAAATGGCGCTATACGTCACCGACGCATGTCGTTTTGGCCTTTGCCAAGGCGCTGGAGGAATTAAAGCAGGAGGGCGGCATTCCGGCAAGAGGTGCGCGCTATGCACATAACCGAGATGTATTGATTGAGGAATTCGGCAGGCTGGACTTTCTGCCCTATGTGGATAAGGCAGTACAGGGCCCGATTATCACGACATTCCTGTATCCGGATACAGATTTTGATTTTGCACAGATGTACAGCTTTATCAAGGAGCGCGGCTATGCAATCTACCCGGGAAAGCTGACAGATAAGGATACGTTCCGTATTGGAACGATTGGTGAAATCTATGAAGAGGATATTCTTCAATTAACAGAAATTATGAAGGCATATATGGAAAGCAGAGGAAACTGATATGAAAATAGAAGGAATTATATTTGATTGGGCGGGAACAACCGTGGATTATGGCTGCTTCGCCCCGGTTCAGGCGTTCATGGATGTATTTCGTGAATTTGGTATGAAGGTCACGATGGAGGAAACTAGAAAACCGATGGGGATGCTGAAACGCGATCACATCCGGACAATGCTGGAAATGCCGCGAATCGCAGATTTATGGAAGACTGCACACGGCCGCGCAGCAGAGGAGGCAGATGTGGATGCCATGCACGACAGCTTTACAGAAAAGCTGATGAGCATATTGGATCAGTTTGCGGATCCGAAGCCATATGTTGTGGAAACGGTGAAAAGGCTGCGGGATATGGGGCTGGCAATCGGCTCTACCACCGGATATACTGATCAAATGATGGCGGTGGTGACACGGGTCGCAAAGGAAAAGGGCTATGCACCGGATTTCTGGATATCACCGAACAGTGTAGATAACTTTGGCAGACCGTATCCATATATGATTTTCGAGAATATGAAGCAGCTGCATATCCGAGATGTACGCGCAGCTGTTAAGGTAGGGGATACAATTTCCGATATCAAAGAGGGTGTTGCGGCTGGTGTGATTACGGTCGGTATTCTGGAGGGCAGCTCTTTCATGGGATTGACGCAAAAGGAGTATGAGGCATACAGTCCACAGGAAAAGGAAGCGTTATGCGCGCGTCTGCGTAAGGAGTATATACAGGCAGGAGCAGATTATGTATTGACAGGAATACAGGAGCTTCCCGCACTGATTGAAAGTTTGAATAAACAGTAGAACCCGCATTCAGCGGGCTTTTTATATGAAAATATGAGGTCTCATACTACAGGCGCTGTTAAGCAATTCTATGAGAATAGGAATATGAGCCGTAAGGATAGGCTGTACGTTTTTCATATTGTTTAGATTCAGCGGAAGCTATAAGTCTTGTGCTTTGCAGGAAAGATGCGTGATGATTTGATAGTGGCTTTTTTATATAAAAACGCCGTATAGTAACGCTGTGCTGCTATATCTAAAATAGAAAAAAACCCTGTACAACAGGGCTTCTATAATATTCTGGCGCACCCGACAGGGATCGAACCTGCAACCGTCAGAATCGGAATCTGATACTCTATCCAATTGAGCTACGGGCACATCATTTGCAGGATTTATTATAACATAAAATTATGGGGACGGCTACTGTAAATTTCTATTTTGCTAACTTCACTGTTTGCTTTTGCCATAGATGAAAGAGCAGATCTATCATGGATACTGAGCTGCGGTTTTATATACTGCAGTTTTTTAACTATATGCTATGTAAAGCGTCATAAATTATATTGTAATAGTATGAAACAATGTTGCATAAATGCTGTAGTGTAAATCAGAGCGCTCTTTTATGGCTTTTCCTCATGTCCTTGTTTTATTCCATAATCGGTCACTTGTAGGCAGTACCTTGTTCTCAATGTGGTAAATGGTTCATATTCTGTACTGTTCACCCTGTTCTTTCTTGTGAAAAAACACTGTTTTTTAATTTGTTATTTTATTCACAAAAAGTAGAAAA
>OAVH01000694.1_pt1 | contig 23177 bp, 22 predicted proteins | sample 1495281 | NCBI WGS metagenome assembly OAVH01 (sample SAMEA2580082, study PRJEB22360) | human gut metagenome | biome: human gut; feature: human-associated habitat; material: faeces | place: Denmark | collected 2008/2010
GCCTTCCAAGCTGACTACGTGAGTTCGATTCTCATCACCCGCTCCATGTTACTAATTAAGTCGATATCTATCGGCTTTTTTTATACTTTATATATCTCTGACCACCAGCTTGACCAACAAATGGATAGAAAACATAACTCTAAATGTCCGCAAACAGAAGCATAGCAGCAACGATTCAACAAGCAAACTACTGAATAAGCTCCCTTTTTGAGTCCGTACAGACAACAGGAAAAACTAATCACAAGTCAAATCATTCCCTGTACAAACACATACAGGCTCGATTTGAAAATATTTTGCATCCAATGGAAACAAAGCAAGCAGGCTCACACCTGCTTTTTGTTTTATACCTGCTATTTTCTTCTCATGTTGTCCTTTTGATAAATACGGTACGTAGAACGCCCGGAACGCTTGGCTTCATAAAGCGCGATATCCGCATTCTGATACAACTGCTGAAAGTCTGTTCCATCCTGCGGATAAAAGGCGATCCCCATACTGCAGGATACGGTCCCTCTATCCGGATACATTCTGTTTAGCTTCTCACAAAGTGCTGCGATTCTTGGCTGAACATCCCTTTGCGAGGATATCCCGTTCAGAAACAGCATAAATTCATCCCCGCCCAATCTGCCACTGAAATCATATGCTCGAAGGGATGACGTTAAAATGCGTGCTGTATCCCTAATAACCAGATCTCCAAACTGATGTCCGTATGTATCATTATGCTGTTTAAATTCATCAATATCCAGCAAAATAAAGGCATGGCGCACCACATAGTCTTTCGTCATCAGGCACTCATTAACCTTACGGATGAAGGTCTCCCTTTTCAGTAAACCTGTCATTTCGTCTGTTTCAGCCAGTTTTTGCAGACGCATGGTTTTCTGCTTTTCCCGATCGATATTCAACGTCATCATAAACATTTTTATATGCCCTGTATATGGATCTTCCACCATTCGTACACTGGCGCGTACCCAGTAAACAGCATGCTTACTGCATCTTCTGTATTCAATTTCTGTTTCATTTTGTTCGTCATAAAACAAGGTGAGCAGACGGTTTCTATCAAAAAAATGATAAAACATCTCACGATCTGCCGGATATACAAAATGCTCTGCGATATATAAAACGGTTTCTGTATACCCCTTCAGATTTTCCAGATATTCAGGTGGTGTATCCCCTGCCCCTTCGATTTGCTGATCCATGCTCAGGTCATATTCATAATACCCGATGGTCTTTCCCTCCTGAGCCTGAAAATACTGTTTCCATTTGGAATAGACAAGCTCCTTTTCCCGCTGCTCTGTTATATCCTCACACGAGATAATGGAGCGTTTGGGTTTTCCATAGGTATCATATATCAGCTGATAATTTGCTCGGTACCAGCGAAAGCTGCCATCCCTTCTTCGCTTTTTCACCTCGGAAACACCTTCCGGTACACCATGCATCATCGCTGTATAAAACCGTATAAATTCATCAACACTATTCTCATCAATAATATTAGCGGCAATAATGCTTTGCGGAACTCCATAAACTGTATGAGGAAGATTAAATTCCTCACTCACCTGTTTTGGAAGCGTAAGACGGCGCTCCTCAATATCGAAGGTATACAGCATTTTATCCGTTAACTGAAAAGCCATCCTGCTTTCCTCCATACTCATACGCAGCTCATCCTCCAGCTTCTTATGCACTGCGATATCCATAAGTACACATAGGATACTGTCAGCTCTTGCCGGATCATACGTACAGCGCACCAGCAGCCAGAGCGGCTTCTGTGAGCGGTGCACTCCCTGATACTCCAACTCAAAAAAGCGCTCCTTATGCTCAATATACGTCATAACCTTAGCGTGCACTTCTGAAAAGACAGGCTCCGGTAAAATATAGCTGATTGAATGAAATCCGATGTCGTTTGCTTCCTCACAGGTGTAGCCGTATATATAATAAAAAAACGGATTTGCATACAGCAGAGTAAATTCCTCATCCAGCGCTACCCGGCAGATTCCACAGGCAAGAGAATGAAACATAGCTTGATATTGTTCTAAATTCGGCATACTACCACTCCTTTATGGACAAATCAGTCGAATTATTCCTTTATTCTACCACTATGTGTAAACTTTTTCTATCCCTGATAACTACAGGCTTTCTATGCAGCTATCAAGCAATGTGATTCCTGACGAATTTTCACCTGTTATCTTAATTCATCCTGCGTATACATATGAACGTATGGAAGCTTAAGCTTTCACGTTCACATGGGAGATAATATCGTGAATAACGTGCTGGCTCGTATAACAAAGCAGCTATTTCCAAAGCAAAAAGTGCTGCAGGAAGTGTTAAATCTTCAACAGAATAGGAAAAGACGCAGCTTCATCCAATGTGGAATCCTTTGCGTCTCATCAGTCATACTGTTTATTTTTTTCCTGTATGGAAGTCTTAAAGAGAATATGAATAGATTTCCAATTATCGCAGCATGGTTTTGGCAGCTATGGCAAGCACCTTCGGATTTCTGTTATATGGGGTAACCGGACATATTTTCTTGTCGATTCCAAGCAGACCATAGACAGCCATACGGGCAGCACGTACAGAATATTCCTCTGTAAATACCATATCCTCCGGAATCTCCACAAATTGTGAAATCATAGCGAAGTTTGTAGATCCGCTTGGTATCACCATAGGACGATCACTCATCGCCCTTGGCTGGAACTGGGAATCAATATACGGCATCATGCAAGGAATCACATTAACAACAGACTCCATGATATCCTTTGTACTTTCTTCAAAATGCAAATGATGGATCAATTCCATCAGGATTTCTTCCCCGCTGCATTCCCGCATCGGCTTTTTCACATAATCGCCAATGGCATCCGTGTACAGACCATATCCCCAGAAAATCGTCGTATTAGCATCCTGTGCCTTGAAATGCGGCTGTGCAGCTACAACAATGGACATCAGCCAGCTGGAATCCTTAAAGGTCATCAATGCTCCGCTGCCTGGAATATTGCCAGAGAACTGCTCGATCATCTTCAGCATTTTTGATCCCTTCATCGTGACAGTAAAGCTTTCCCAGTTTGTTTCTTCCGGTTTGCCAAAGAATGGTGTCGGATCACCCAGTACCGGCTTCTTTTCCGCCACTCTGCGCCATAGCTGTGCAGACATCGCCTCCTGCGGCTGATACGGGGCAGGTGTTTTGAAATCACCAAGTGTTGCGCAATCGGTCATGCAGCCATTTGTCATGATACACAGATCATTTTCCTCCAGATGGATAACACGCTGTTTCCCGTTTTCAGTTATATGGATATCGGTAACAGTGACACTGTCCTCCTTAAAGTCAAGATCCTCCACTACCGCACGGATACTGAAGTCAACGCCGAAGCCCTCCAGGTATGCCTTGATTGGCAAAATGACAGATTCATATTGATTATATGGTGTTCTGGTAACTCCCTCCAGCGTTTCAATACGCGGGAATTCCAAAATCATACGATTCATATAACGACGGAATTCAAATGCACTTGACCACTTTTGAAATGCAAAGGTGGTTTGCCACATATACCAGAAATTCGTTGTAAAGAAATGCGGGCTATCCTTGAACCACTGTTCAATCGTAACATTATCCAGCTTTTCCTCCGGTGTCGCAAGCAGCTTTGTCATCAGCAGGCGGTCTGTGTTATTGAATTGCATACTGCGAACATCCTGAATCACGCCATAGCGGTCAACCAATCTTGCCTGTGCATGCGTTGGATGCAGATGATCAAAGTTCAGTATTTCCTCAGTTACGCTTTTTCCAGGCCAGTCAAGGGAAGGAATGGTAGAAAACAAATCCCAGAAATTCTCATAGGTTTCCTCATTCAGCATTCTGCCGCCACGGCATACAAAGCCGTTTTGCAGGGTACCCGCTCCATCATTGCTGCCACCCAGCACATTCATACCTTCCATGATATGGATGTTTTCTCCATGAAAGCCGCCGTCCTGAATGAGATAGGCTGCGGCGGATAAGGATGCCAAACCGCCTCCGATCAGGTAAGCCTGACGTTCTCCTTCCCTTCCATTGCTAACCATGCATTGTGCATTTTGTTCTCTTTTTTTCACCACACTGCGGACAGCCGCAGCTGCAGCACCGGCTGCAATTTTCTTCGTTTGTTTCTTCATATGATATCCTCCTATGTCTTTCTATTGGATATACGGGTATAAAATGCTTTTCCGTATATGCTATCTGGTTTCAGTATACTGCTTTTTATATTGTATGTATTTATACAGATTTCATACTTTGTCTGATTTTCAAACAAGAAAAAAGCGAAGGGCATTCCCCTCCGCTGTCAGATATTCAATTTTTTACGCATACGCTCTGAATTACCGGCATACATCAGGGCTGTTTCCTTATCGATGCGACCGGCCTCATACAGCTTCATCAGACTTTCATCCATGGTGATCATCCCCTGATCCTTTCCTGCAATCATAGAATTTTCCAGCTGATGAATTTTTCCTTCCCGAATCTGCGTCCGGATTGCAGGATTTACAATCATGATTTCAAAAACAGGCACAATACTGCCGTCTATCGTCGGCACCAGCTGCTCACTGATTACAGCATGAAGCGTCATAGACAGCTGTACACGAATCTGCTGCTGCTGTTCGCTTGGAAACACATCGATCATTCGGTCAATCGTGTTCGCTGCTCCCATCGTATGTAGTGTAGATAAAATCAGATGTCCTGTCTCTGCAGCGGTGACCGCGGTGTTGATCGTTTCCAAATCGCGCATCTCCCCGACCAGAATCACCTCCGGAGCCTCACGCAGTGCGGAACGAAGGGCATTTAGATAATCCTGTGTATCGTGGTAAACCTCACGCTGGGATACAATGCTTTTCTTATGCGCATGCAGGTATTCAATAGGATCTTCAATCGTAATGATATGTACATTGCGGCTTTCATTGATTTTATCAATGATGCAGGCAAGTGTCGTGGACTTTCCACAGCCGGCAGGCCCACTGACTAGAATCATACCCTTTTTCACAGAGGAAAGGGAGGTTATGACCTTTGGTATATTCAATTCCACAGGATCCGGCAATTCAAATCTGACCACGCGCAGTACAGCAGCCTGCGAGTTTCGCTGCAGATAAACGTTGCAGCGAAAGCGCCCGACATCCGGTATGGAAAAAGAGAAGTCATCATCCTTTTTATTCAGAAAGTCCTCATAGGAATTCTGAAGTGCATAGCGATAGATTTCCTGTATCAGCCGTGCGGTATCCTTTGGCATCAGCCGTGTTTCCTGCATGGAGTGTATCTCTCCGTTTATTTTAAACGCATATGGATGTCCTGCCACCAGAAATATATCGGAAGCATTCATAGCGATAGCTTCCTTCAGCATCTGTTCAATCGTTACCATCCGATGCATCTCCCTTCGTTATTGTTTTCCAAGCCCTTATCAGCAGGCTCTTATTCTGCTTTTGCAATCTTAGCTGCAGCTGCTGATCCTCCTGAACCGGTATGTTGACAAGCAGCTCTGCCTGGCTCCATTTCGTTTCCATGTGGTATTCCTCCAGCAGCTTTTCTACCTGTTCCAGCTTCAGAAGCTGCTCCAGACGCAAATCCGCATGCTGACGCATCTCATTCACGAGCAGCTGTGCCCCTGTATCACTTCTTGCATACGCCTCCTGATACAGCTTTTCCCGCTGTGCGATTTTCTCATTCTGCAATGCCCGCGTATAGGATAACACAGATAAGATCATCATGCATAAAACGACAAAAATCATAAAGATGCTGGAAGCACCCAGACCGATCTGTATTCCCCGTTTTTCATTTCTCACTTCTGATTCCCCCTTCCAGAAGGAAGGGCAGACGCACCAGCTCCCTGTCCTTGCGATATATACAAAGCTCACAAAGAGTCATTTGACCATCCTTTGATGGCTGCTTCTGTGCTACGACCACACGGTAATAGCCTGCCTTTTTCGCTACACTGTTCCCATCCTCATCCAGATACAGCGTTTCTTTCTGCAGCTGTTGCAGCACAGCCGTCTCGTTTCTTTGGGCAATCAGATTTTCACCATACTGCAAAGCATTTCTCGTATCTGCAGCTATATCGTTTTTATCCTTTGCCTTACCCAGTACAAACACACAGATTGCACTGGCAATCGTGAAGAAAAAGAGAACAAAAATGAGCTCCATCAGAAACGATACTGATTTGTTTGCATGACTTTCCCGCATAGCGTTTCCTCCTTACTCACTTTTTACCTCCACGACGATACTGCCTGCCTTCCCCTGCAAATCGTGCAGGCTGACATGCAGCAGGCTGTTTTGCATCACTGCCTCAAAATCACGAACATCGAACAAGGCAGTACCTGCACGAAGCATCGGCTCCACTTCCTCACTCATATACAGCTCACAGAGCTTTCCTTCATATGCATAGATATACGTTACTGTTTTTTCCTTATGATTACGCAGCTCAATGGCCGTAGTATTTTCCAGCTTTGTAACACGGATACCGCCATCCTCATCTGCACTTCTGATTTTTGCGCGCACATAGGCAAGTGGTGTATGCTGACGTTCTGTCTGCTCTCCCTGTGCTATGATTGAACGGTAACTGCCTGTCTGAAACAGCAGCACCAGAAATGCACAGATCACAAATACGGTAAACAGCGATAAAGAAAACAGAATATCAATAGAATGTCGTTTCCTCATGGCTGCTCACTCCTTGGATATACATCCATATCCGGCATGATATTGGCTCCGATATACTGATAACGAATCCGATAGGCTGATTCCTGTACATACAGACCGTAATGCTTTTTCAGATATTCTAATGACTGCGGGTATGCACCTTCAATGCTGTAGCACTCCAGTGCCGCCTTCTGGATTGCTTCCTTTGCCCGTTGTGTATCCTCCTTGCCAAGTCCCTGATCTGTGGATGTGAATCCATAGACCAGAATGGATAAAATCCCCAGAAACAGCAACAGCTGCAGACTCAGCATAATTCCTCTTCGCCTCATCATCCAAGAGATGACATAATGCTCATCAGCGGCAGCATTACAGAGAGCAATATGATTCCGACAATCACAGACAGAAGAATTACAATAACAGGTTCAATCGTATTCAGAAAGGTAGAGATACTCGTATCCACATCCTTCTCATATAAGGAGCTGACCTTTTGCATTACCTCATCACTTTTCCCGCTGTGAAATCCGGTAATGATCATGCTTGCATAAACTCCCTGGTACAAGGCGGTATCCTGCAAACACTGTACAAAGCTTTTCCCCTCCTGCATGCCGGTTTGACACGCATCGATTTTATGCTGTGTGGCTGCATCATCCACCACATCCTGCAGATAAGTAAGCGCCTCCTCCATTTCATATCCACTGGTAATGAATAAGGATAATGCATAGGTTATCTTTGCCATCACCATATTATGGTAAAGCCGTCTGGTTATGAATAGACGGGACAGCAACGGCGTTCCCGATGCTTTTCTGGAGGACAGCACCATAACGACGACAGTCAGCAGGAGAACGGTCAATACAATAAAGGACACCAGAGCAAACACCTGTCCAAAGCGCATCATAGAGGCTGCACTTCCCTGCAGAGGAACACCCATATTCATTAAAACCTTCTCAAATATCGGCAACACCTTCCACACGATAATACCGACAACCGCCCACATCATGAGCAGCAGAATGGAGGGATAGGTCAGTGCCTCCTTCAGGGACTGCTTCAAATCACTGTTTCGTTCATAATATAGAGCAAGCTCCTTCATTACACTGTCCAGATGGCCGCTGATTTCACCGATTTCCACCATTTTCTTTGCATAGGTGTCAAAATACGGTTCCCCCTTTAATGCAGCGTGAAAGGAACCGCACTGCGGAAGCTTTTCCAACAGCTTACTGCAGGCTTCCTTCATATGCGGATTTGCAGTATCCTCCGAAATGATTTCCAGCCCCTCCTCGATTGACATGCCTCCCGCAAGTATCATCGACATTTGCGTACAGAAATCAAACATCTCCTCTGAACGTAACGTTGAATGTGTCATAGCATTCCCTCCTCTTAATAGTAATACTTATCTTCGTATTCATCCTTGTAATCAATATCGCTGGATGCAAAGGTTGGATCCATACGGCTCCATTTCTTTTCCTGCAGGAGGATATCCGGAGTAATCCAGCCCTTTCCTTTTATATATACCTCGATCCAGGCATGGTATTCAATGGTTGTATTACCGGTTACCAGACGGGTCGGTATCTGCTGGCTGCGCAGCATGGCAGTAAGCAGCGCTGCATAATCAAAGCAGATTCCCTTTTTGCTTTCCAGTGTTTCATCGACAACGGGAAGCACATAAATATCCTCGACTTCCTTCGCCTTTTTTTCATCATAGCTCACATTATCGACAACATAATGATAGAGTGTTGCGATGCGTTTCAGTACAGTATCATCATCCTTGGTCAATGCAAAGGCTTTTTTTACAGCCGCCGAATGCTGATCATAGTTTACCGTCTGATTCGGATACAGAAACGGTATCTGTTCATTTTCCAGTTTAACATCCAGTGACAGCGTTAAGGTGATCGTATAGGTTTTTCCGGAACGGTTTTCCAGCACCTTTACGAGATACGTACCGCTGCCTAATTCAAAGGGAAAGGTTTCATATTCATTTTCTTTTGTAAAATCATATGCAAGATTTCCAACACCGTCCTTGGTTATCTGTAGCCGCATGCGCTTTTCGGGCTTTCGCAAAAGCTTTGCCTGCAGATATCCGCTGGACGTATTGCTGTAGTCGATCTGTACAAGGCCTGTTGTGTCCACTGCCACCTGGTCTCCCGGACTCTTTGGCAGATGAAGCTCAGACATTGTCGGACTCGGTGATGTTTCATATTCGCTTGGATAATTCTTTTCGTCTTTCATGCCTGAACAACCACTTAATAGTAACAGGGTCATCATCGCGCACAGAAAACGTCTGAAGTTCATAGACATACCTGCTTTCTCCTCATTTCGATAATTATAGCATTGTTTTCATCTGGTGAAAAGTTTTCTTGACAGATTCCTACAATCAAAACAAAAGAATACAAGCTGCAGCCCTATTTAACATTGCCAGGCGATTCTCTGCATATAAAGAGTTTAAAAACACGATTATATAGTATTATTAAAATTCATAGCATTTGCAATGTATCCTGCATATACATACGAGAGCTTTACATGCTTTTCCCTATATTTATATGTTTATATCCTAATCCATCTTATATCCTTTATCAATACCATAATCTTATCATGAAGCTGTTCCTGCGACAAATTCTAATCTTCTATATAAATACCTATTCCTCTTCTCCTTCAATTCATAGGATACAGGGAAAGGAGGCTGATCTATGGCAAAGGTTATTGTTTATGATGTATATACACAGGCACTGGAAACGTTTTTTCTGGAAGAAAACGATCCCATGCCTTATGTATATGACCGCACCATGCTAGTCAGAGAATTCAGAGGATCCTCGCGCTCCAGTGTTCTCTGGACAACGAATGCCGCAATGGAAGCATGGAATGCCACACGCAGAGCCTATGGAGCTCCGATACCATTCCGCTATGCATTCAAGCGTATCTGGGAAGGCGGACACGGAAAACAGTCACAGCATTATGCAGGTGTCTCCTTCGATGTGGGACAGGCGCTGACACAAACAGAGAGAAACAGAATTTGGAATACGGCAAATAATCTGGGTGTATGGGTCTATGTGGAACCTATTTATATGACACCGACCTGGGTACACTTTGACAAGCGGTATGGCACACCGGCATGCAGCGCAGGCTTTCCAGTACTGCGAAACGGCAGTCGCGGTGTTTACGTTTTGATTCTACAGGATGCATTGAATGCATTAGGGTACAGTACCCGTACACTGGACGGTGTGTTTGGCAATAATACCCGTAGTGCTCTAGTAGCTTATCAAAGAGAAAACGGACTCAGTGCGGATGGTGTAGCAGGATGTGGAACCTGGACGAGAATTGTGAATGAGGTAGTAGGAATCGGAAGAACCCCGACAGTTATTGATCCTTAAACAAAAACGTGAGTAGAAATTTACTCACGCTTTTGTACATAAGGCTTTATCATTCAATAATTGAAACATTAAATAAATCAATTGCTTTTCTTTGAATTTTTATTATTTATACAAAACCATATATAAACTATCTGAAAGAGATATTTCCTTCACCACTTAATCCAGATTACTTCCCTGTGAAGCAATAACTTTTTTATACCAGTAAAAGCTGTCTTTGCGGCTTTTTTCAAACGTTCCGTTTCCTTCCTCGTCACAATCAACATAAATAAACCCGTAACGTTTTTTTATCTCCCCTGTACTCGCAGAAACCAGATCAACACAGCCCCACATTGTATATCCCATCAGGTCTATACCATCAAGATTGATTGCATCATCCATAGACTTAATATTTTTGCGCAGATAATCAATGCGATAGGAATCATGTATACGTCCATCCGCATCTTTCTTATCATCCCATCCTAAACCGTTTTCTACGATCCACAATGGTTTATGATAACGGTCATACAAATTATTCAGGGCAATCCGCAGACAATGCGGATCGATCCCCCATCCCCATGCATTTGTTTCAATATATGGATTCTTCACACCTATGAGAAGGTTCCCCCCCTGAGATCCCTCAACATCCTTGTGTGTAGTGAATGCTTTTGAGCCATAGCATGAAAAACTGAGAAAATCTGCAGTATAGTTTTTTATCAGAACGAAATCATCCGGCTCTGTTTCCAATACAATACCCTTTCTTTCATATTCCTTTAATTTAAAAGCAGGATAGCTTCCGCCCACTTGCACATCAGCAAACCAATAGGTCGCATGCATCTTTTCTATTGCTAGCAGTTGATCCTCAGGATCACAGGTATATCCATAAATCAACTGGTAAGCAAGCATCTGTCCGACCATCATTTCCGCGTCTATTTCATGAGCGAGCTTTACTGCCTTTGCACTTGCGACAAATTGATTGTGTGCACCCTGTGCTTTTGCTTGTTCACTGGTATCAAGTAAACCTCCGCCATATAATCCACTCCACTGCATAACATTGATTTCATTAAAGGTAAGCCAATATTTTACCTTTCCCTTATAACGTTCAAATACAGTTTTTGCGTAGCGTTCGAAAAAGTCGATACATTTACGGTTCTTCCAACCGCCATATTGAATGGAGAGCTGCAGCGGTGTTTCATAATGTGATAGTGTAACAAGCGGCTCAATTCCATACTTTTTGCACTCATCAAATACATGATCATAAAACTGCAGCCCCTTTTCATTTGGAGCTTCCTCATCACCGTTAGGGAAAATTCTCGCCCAGTTCATACTCAACCGGAATGTTTTGAATCCCATTTCTCCCATATAGGCGATATCCTCTTTATAATGATGATAGAAATCGGTAGCGACATGACTTGGATAATTTTGTCCGTCAGCAATCACCGGAATAGCACCTTCTGGAAAATAGGTCTCACTCGTCAACCCGTTTCCTGTATATCCAGTTTCCTTCGTTACTGGATTTTCCCAGTAAATACGGCGCGGCTGGGTATGTGTACCGGATGTCACTACGTCTGCCACACTAAGACCTTTTCCATCCTCCAGGCATCCGCCTTCATATTGATTGGCTGCAGTTGCGCCACCCCATAAAAAATCTTTTGGAAAACTCATATTGTATTGCTCCTCTCATTTGTAATATTGTATTCTTAAACTTCATATGCTAACAGTAGGCAGTATCTATAACCATATTATTCTGATTATTAAAACAGCACGGTAATCAATTCATCGCCGTTATTGATATTCTTACTATCTGTCTCAATAACGTCTAATAAATCATTGCTGTTTGTAATGATAACCGGTGTATCTGTACTGAACCCCGCTTTCTGTATCGCATCAATATCGACATCCAACAGGAGCTGGCCTTTTTTCACTTTATCTCCCTGCTTCACATGAGAAATAAATCCCTTACCGTCAAGTTGTACGGTATCAAGTCCGATATGAATCAAAACCTCAACACCGCTGTCCCCGGTTATTCCAATAGCATGTAGAGTATGAAATAAGGTTGTTATTGTACCGTCAATTGGAGCAGTTACTCTACCATTTGCAGGCACGATACAGACACCTTTTCCAAGTGCACCCTGTGCAAACGCACTGTCCTTTACAGATGCAAGAGGCAAAACCTCTCCAGCTATTGGAGAAACAACAACATCCTTATCTGTTTTGAATTTAGAGAAAGCATTTGAGGGTTCCTCAATGACAGGACTCTCATCATTCCAGAAAAAGAAGGTCAGTACAAAGCCGATCACCATAGCTACTGCTATACATATAAAGGAAGCATACATACTGCTAGGATCACCTTCCGGAGAAATATAATTCAAAACACCGAAGAAGCCAAAGCCACCCGTAGTATACCGTTTCCCCTCTAATACCGCAAATATCAGACCACTTACACCTCCACCAATCATAGAGAACAGGAACGGTTTTCTCGCTGGTAAAGAGAAACCATAAATAGCAGGCTCTGTAACACCCATGAAACCGGAAACCACAGCAGATAATGCAAGGCTTTTTTTCTTTTTATCTTTCATCTTGATATACATTGCCGTCATAACTGCCGTCTGTGCAAAGGAGCAGCCAAAGGAAGGAGATAACAGCATATCAAAGCCGTTTGTCGTCAGATTGATTAGCAGCAACGGTGTGAATGCCCAATGCAATCCAAACATAACTAGAATCTGCCAGAAAAATCCGATTACGGCTCCGGAAATAATAGGAGAGAAGTTGTACATTGATGTTACTGCTTCAGATAAAATACTTGTTAATATAGAAACAACAGGCCCAATTACCATTAGACCGATTGGTAAGCTTATAATCAACACAAAGAAAGGCACAAATAATCCCTGCAACATTTCAGGAATAAATTTCTTTGCAAGCTTTTGCAGATATCCGGCAAATGCCGCAATGCAGACTACAGGAATCACTGTACTGGTATAATTACCAGCTACAAATGGAATTCCCAGAAAGTCAATATAGTAATCTCCCAGCATTGGAATAGTGCCCATAATGTCTCCAGCTGCTGCCAGAGTTGATTTCTGAATTGACGGATAACATAATGCTGCACCAATAATTATGCCAACGACTGGATTCAGCTTAAATTTCTTAGCTGCAGAGTACCCCAGCAGGACAGGCAGAAAGTAAAACACCGTATCTCCGATAGCATTTAAAACAGTATAAGTTCCACTATTGGAATAGGCTGTTCCCAACGCAAAGATCAGGATTGCATTGATACCTTTAATAACACCGGCTGCAGATAAAGGTCCCAGTATTGGCTGAAAGCATCCACTGATAATATCAATGAATCTGTTTAGAAAGCCCTTAGTTTCATCTGTATTCTCTGCTGGAGCATCACCATTGATTCCGGCCACCTCGCAGACATCCGCGTACACATTTGGAACATGATTTCCGATAACCACCTGATACTGTCCGGCAGAATGCATGATAGTAACAACACCATCCATGTTTTTAAGCACATCATCATTTGCTTTCGATTCATCCTTCAGCTTAAAACGTAAACGCGTAATACAGTGTGTTACTGAGTTGATGTTACTTTTGCCTCCGACATTCTTTATAATGTCTTTTGCTAATTGTTCATATTTTCCCATGTTTTTTCCTCCATTTTCTTATAAACATTGAATATGAAGGTTTGGCCAACTAAATGTCACCATCCGAATTTGAATATGAAATACTACAATGATTTTAACCTTTTTGTATACGCAATCCTCCTTTTCTTACTCTATAATCATCATCAATTTCTGATGAATAATTACCGTTCATTTTCATATACAACACGTGCAATGTGAATGGTCAGATATAACATTTCCTCATCACTCAGCACATAATCATACTGGTCTATCAGGTACTTCTTAATGGTTTCGACGCAGCCATACGCATTTTTGTATTTCGCCTTTATAACATCCAGCAAATCATCCTCATCATTTTCCTTATATGTCTTATTGGTAACCAGACGCTGTGCAAAAAATTTCAGATGCGTCACAAAACGATAATAGTATACAGATTCTTCGTTAAATTCAAATTTGAAATAATATTTCACGATATTGGATATTTCCTGCATAACCTTAGTAATTGTATACATATCCTCTATCCTATCCGGATTCTCCTCCATCTCAGAATTTACAAAATGAAGGGCGATAAATCCTGCTTCATCATCAGGAAGGCGTATCCCTGTCTGCTTTTGAATCATTTCCAATGCCTGTAGTCCGATACTGAATTCCTCTTTGTAAAAACGTTTGATATCCCAGAGTAATGCATTTTTTACTTCGATTCCTTCTTGATGTCTTGTAATAGACATAAAGATATGATCAGCCAGAGAAATATAAATAGAATCATTGATTTTCTTTCCAATATTCGTTTTAGCAAAGCTGATGATATCCTCAACAAGCAGCATGTAATCCAGAGGAATACTGGCGACAAGCTCCTGAAATTTATTATTCGTGTCTGGATTATGCATCGTGAAAACCTTATCCACTGCTTTCGGATCAATCTCATCCCCACACTTTTTTTTGAAAGCAAGTCCGCGCCCCATAACAACCTGCTCTTTGTCATTGCCGTCCAGTACAACAACAACATTGTTGTTTAGAATTTTATGTATCCTCATTCTGCATCCTCCCTTTCAGGTATATAAAAAACCTATCTACACACCAAATAACAAAGATATCTTCTTTTATTGGTTCTTGTAAATAGGTTTAGCTTGTATTTAAACAATCACTATCCGTTTGATTACAATTTCATCATACACTAACTATTTTTCTTTGTCAACGCTTTCATAGTTTTTTCACATTTTTCGATTATGACTAATTGCTAAAATAAATTTGCAGCATTGCTATATAAGGATGTACACAGCCTGTATGCTTCTTGATTTTCCACCACTATCTCACAACAAAAAAACAGCAGCCACATGAAATGACTACTGTATACTTTATATGCAATATTATAATGGCAAATCCTTCTTAGAAAATCGGACAGCACCATACGCATAGCAGGCAACCGCAATCCCTGCCAGAAGCAGCAGCTTCCATGCGAAGGTGAAATCCACACTGGCTGTGCCAATTGTTGCCAGTGAATCCACATCATATAAACCAACCAGTGTCAGCTTATTGAAAATACTCAATTCTTCTACTCCCATACCGGTATTGACCATATTCTGTGATCCAAACAGTCCAATCATGGATGCCAGAAAGAACCAAACCGCAAGACCGCCGCCAAATGCCATGGATTTTCTGCTCTGTGAAAACAGACAGCTTCCCATATAGCACAGCCCACACACTGCCTCTACCAGGACATACATACCGGCAAACAGTGCAATCATACCGGCGACATTAACCTCATCATAAAACATAAAGGAGGTTCCGATACGGGTCGCACATACAACCGAGAGCATTAAAAATGGAACGACGATCAGGAATACCATCTGCGTAATAGCAACTGCCGAACGCTTGGTCGGTGTTGACAGTACATAGGCCATGGAGCCTCTGTCCACCTGATCGGCAATCAGAGAATTTGCCAGAATGACAATCAGGATAAAAATCGGAAGCAGTCCCATCGCTGTATAATACATCTGGTTCATCATGGATGCCGGATCCATCTCACTCATCTTCTCCACCATATCGGAGGATACCCCCATCATATCCAATGTGATGTTCAGCATTCCGGAAGGCGTCAGCTCCTCCTTATCAAATACACCCTCAGACTGCTTCAAGGCATAGGCATACTCAAACTGCTTTACATATTTATCCATATGGATACCGGATTGTGACAGGCCTTTGATGGCTTCCTCAAAGCCCTTCGTGCTGAGCTTCATATCCGTTTGTTTACTCAGCATTTCAAAGGCGTTCTCATAGGCTGCTTTATTATCCCCCTTCACGAAATCAGCATAGGACAGCTCCTGCTTTGTCATAGTATCATAGGTCGCAAGTGCTCCCAGGTACGTATAAAAGCTTTCCTGATATTCTGTGACATCGACATCACTGCGTTCCGTTGTCATCATACTCATTGCATAATTCATTACATTGCCAAGCAATACCATCACCAGCAGGATGGCAAGACACAATCCCCAATTGGATTTGATGGTCTGCTTCATCAGCGGCTTGGAAAAAAATCGTGCCGTCTTTTTATTTGTTTCCATTACGTGCAAGTCCCTCCTTATATGTGCTCATAAACTGCTCCTGCAAAGAGCGTCGTATTTCCCGAAAATTCGTAACCTCCATACATTTCAGCGTATGGAACAGATCATCCAGCTGGGAAATATCACATTGCATTGTACAGCCCAGCGCATTTCTGCTTTCCGACTGAAAGCGCGGATCGTCAAGAAATCTCTTTTTATCACGTTCCTGCGCAAATTCCACTATAAAGTTCTTGATGGAGGGATGGCGCAAATCGTACAGAGATATGGTATCAATGATATGGCCATCCTTGATCATTGCCACCCTGTCGCATACTGCTTCGATTTCTTCGAATATATGACTGGACATGAATACAGTATGTCCCTTTTGCTTTTCTTCTCGTATCAGATCCAGAAACGCCTCACGCATCAGCGGATCAAGACCGGTTGTTGGCTCATCCAGCACAAGGATATCCTTTTCCCCCATCAGTGCCGCAACGATTGCTGTTTTCTGCTTCATTCCCTTAGACATTTTTTTCAGATTGGCGCTAGGATCCAGCTGCAGTAATTCAATAACGTGATTCATATAGGTAAAATCACGGACACCGAGATATCCTGCCTGAGTTTTTAAAAATTCCGTACCGGATTTCAATGCCGGAAACGCAATTTCTCCGGGTACATAGCTGACGTTGTTCATGATTTCCGCAGATTTCGTCCAGGAATCCAGATTCTCAACCATGGAATGCCCATGATCAGGCTTGATAAAGCCCATCATATTGCGAATGGTAGTTGTCTTTCCGGAGCCGTTGGTTCCGACAAAGCCGAAAACCTCACCTTTGTGCACTTCGATATTGATATCGAATATGCCGCGTCCCTTGCCGTAATCCTTTGTCAGAGAGGTTGTCTTTATAACAATATCCTGCATTACTTCACCCCCTCAAATACCTTATCCTCATGATAAAATTGCATGAAGTAATCCTCCAGCGAAAAAGGAAATTCTGTGAAATCCTTAATATGAAAATTTGAAATATCCGCCAGGAAGGAAGGTATGTCACGATTCTTCAGCTGAATTCTCGCACGCAGCTTATACTTGTTAATAGAGGTAAATTTATAATTATGCGTTGTAAATTCCCGCCACTGTGCTTCATCATCAAAGGAAACGCGATATATCTTGTCACTTTCTCTTTTCAATACCTCCGGATCAAATTCCGAAACGATTTTACCATCACGAATAATAGCAATTCTGTCACATAACGCATCAACCTCGTGAAAAATATGAGAGGATAAAAATATCGTTTTTCCCCGCTTTTTCTCATCAAGAATGTAGTCGATAAAAATTTCCTGCATGATGGGATCCAGGCCGGAGGTCGGCTCATCCAGAATCAGGATAGCAGGATCATGCAAAAAAGCCGTAACGACTGCAAGCTTTCGCCTTGTGCCAAGACTCATCTGCTTTAAGCCGATATGCGGATCCAATTCAAATTTTTTCAGAAGCTTCTGCAAATACGTATCATCCGATAATCCCCGCATCTGCATTTGCATTTTTAAAAACTGCGCTCCGCTCATACTTGTCGGAAAAGCGATTTCCCCAGGCAGATATCCAACCATGCGCTGAAGCTCCGCTGCATATTTCCAGCTGTTTCTACCATCAATCACAGTTGTTCCACTCTGTGGCTTCGAAAAGCCCATCAGATGACGGATGGTCGTGCTTTTTCCTGCGCCGTTGGGCCCGAGAAAGCCATAGCACTCCCCTTCATCCACATGAGCCGATACATCAAATACTCCTCTGCCATATCCATAGTCCTTCGTTAAATGACTGACTTCTATTACTGACATTGTATCACTCCTTTTTATACAACAATATGTTGTATGGCTTTATCATAAAGATTACCACCTGTTTCATCAAGTAACAGATTCTCATAATTTGTAGCTTGATGGATACGACAACACGTTGTATGATAGGATTATAAACACAATCCCTCCATTCATCAAGCAACAATATGGAACAGGATGTAGCATAATCGTGTGTGAGCGTAATTATAAAGTCAGATAAGGGGTAGATGCATGAAAAAACAACCAGAAGTAACTGCTGCGACAAGAAAGAATCTCATAGATGCCTTTTGGACATTATATAAGGAAAAAACGATAGATAAAATAACGATTGCCGAAATCACAAGGCTGTCTGGTAATAACCGGGTTACCTTTTATCATTATTTTAAAGATGTCTATGCTGTTCTAGAGCATATCGAGGATAATCTGATCAAAGATGTGTGCAGTGAGGTAAGGGCTGCCTTAAACGACCATGTATTTCAGGCTGATGCAAGGGAAATCAATTATCTTTATACTGTCAGTATGCCGATTTTCAAACGGCATGCAGAAAAAATATTCACACTGCTTGGAAAAAACGGAGATCCGAGATTCACAAATGAATTCAGAAGAACGATGCGAACCATGCTGATTCAATTCTGGAATCTTCCGCAGGAATTAGAACATCTGGATTATATGATTGAGTTCAGCTATTCTGCCATGATTGGTCTGATGGCCAAGTGGTATGAAAACGGAAATGATCTAACGGATGGTGAATTCTTTAAACTGGCACAGGGGTTGGTCGCTAACGGTGTACTGGGATATCTGAATCAGGAGGTGCATGACGAAAAAAATAGTTAACTGCCTGTAAGTAAAGCTACTAGCTCCCATACCATCATATGTACATCTTTATCATTCATCATCCTTATATAAATACAGCATAAGTCAGCTAATGAATTCCTGCATAGTGTACAGCTGACTTTTTTACGATTTCAAAACACAGGAAAGCCGTTTATCATAGCTGTCTGTGTTTTTTAGCTGTTTTTGATACACTGCCTTTGTAAGCACATGTAAAGAAATAAGCTGCATGATTTCACACATTTAAAGCCTTACCTTAAAAGGGTTTCAAGGCAATGCTGGATTATGAGTTTTGGCTGTGCTCTGTACTCATTCGGTTATGCTGCAGATACTTCGCATACGCAAAAAAGCTAAACATGTTAAAGTGAATTTTCACCATATGGCTGTCTTTTTTCCAGACCGCATTCGGTTGGTTGTATTTCTTTTTGTTTAAGTGGTTCGTTTGTGTAAATACTAAGGTATGCATACACACAGAAAGGATGAGCATGTATGAATTTGGTTGAAATATTTCTTCGTGTTGTAATAACCATAGCAGTAATGCTGCTTATGGCACGTATAAACGGCCCAAAGCAAATTGCACAGATGAGCTTTTATGATTATGTTTCCGGAATCACTGTCGGCTCCATTGCAGCAACCATCAGTATAAACTCCAGTGTATCCTTTTTCGCTGGCTTATTCGCAATCATTCTGTTTCTTGGAACAAGTCTGCTATTAAATAAAGCTACGCAGGTCAATCTGACTGCAAACACCATATTGACAGGAAAGCCTATTTGTTTAATGGAACAGGGTACTATAAATGAAAAGGGTCTTCGTAAATCAAAGATGACTGTTTCCGAGCTGCTGAGTAATCTGCGCTATTGCGGATATTTTAATATCAATGATGTATATACAGTCTTACTGGAGCCTACCGGTAAATTATCCGTGCAGCCCAAGGAATACGCTAGGAATGTGCGAAAGGAGGATATGCATTCGGTAACCATTGAGCCTGTACAGGTTTATTCTGTAATACTGGATGGTGTAATCCTGCATGAGAATCTAAGCAAGCTGAAAAAGGATGAACGATGGCTTTATAGAGAGCTTGGAAAGCAGAATACCGATGCGTCGGAATTAGAAGATATCCTTCTTGCCGTCCTGGATGAACAAGAGAAGCTGACGGTGTATAAAAAGGAATGCTAGCGTAGCTATAGAGGATTTCAGGGAAGATTTTTCTCGTCATGATCCTGTGCATGAATACTCACACATAATGCTTTACAGTCCTTCCCAATTTCATTCTGAAAAGCTCTATTACCTTATTCTTTATAGCCCCTGATTATATATCCTATAAGGTTTTATTACCTTCACCTATACATTCAGATTGCATAAAAAAACGATACATTCTTTTCTGTAGATTGTATCGTTTCTAAATCCGTATATGCCGATTACCCCCATGAAGAAAGCTGCACCAATAGCTCTTATCATAAACAAGAGCATGGCCTTCTATCACAGATTATGCATAATACTGCAACCTTAGCACAGCAATCATTCCGCAGCTTTACCGGATGGCATATCGACTTTTGCGCCTATTACTATATTACCCTGTATGCAGGCTCCCTGTTCAACACTGATTGAGCCTGCTTCTATATCACCGATAATCTGTGATTCCGAGCTCAGTCGCATAACATCTGATGCGATAACATCACCATGGATACTGCCGCCGTTTTCCAATGAAGCTGTTATAATATTTCCTTCCACCTTGGTCTCCTGAGAGATTTTCAGAGTATTCTTACACTCAACATTCCCATTGATACTCGCCTTTACGACGACAGCTTCCTGACAGATAATATCACCCTCAACGCTGCCATATAATTGGATACTGCGGCTGCACTTGATATTTCCTTTGATACACCCATAAATAATGAGATCATCATCTGTATTCAAATCACCTACCAGCTCTGTATGCTCTCCTACCGTGGAGGCTTTCCATTCATTTTCATTTCCGTCATTCATTTTGTTTTCATCCATAATAGCTTCCGTCTCCCTCTTATTTGTAATATTGCCCAGCCATTTTTCTGCTTTTCGCTGTATTCCTATATCAGATTGATGAATTGATTCTGCATTGTTCAATTCCTCTGCGTGGACTTCGTTATCCTTCCGTTCCTTAATCTGCTGTTCATCAGACTCTGGTCGTTTTGATTCATATTCTTTTTTTTGACGCTGATACCAGTTCACGGACATTCCTCCTTATTTCTTTCTTTTTCTATGACTCATGATACCATTAACCGGATTAAAAATAAATACAAAAAAGTGTGAAAAATGCCTTTTTTTAAGGCTTTTTTCGATATCGTTTTATATATCTTGTCCTTTATAGAATTCCGCTGTTTTTAAGGAAGAAAAACATCTTTACCATCATGTAGGATACCATGATTATTTTATAAATCGTATATTTTTAAAAACTGAAAAAATAAGTAATACTATTTTATGAGTTCTCTCAAAATTTATGATTAGATGTTGCATTCACAGACTACCTTGTATCATAAGGAACAATAGTTCGTACTTCCTCTGTTCAAAAAAGACAAATACTTTTTGCCGTACCAGAAGCTTGTATCAGAAGCTATTCTGCCTGCATTTTCAGAAGTATAAAATATCATTGCCTTTATTTAAGGAAGATGCAGGATACCTTATCACGATATATCAAATATAGCCGTCATTTATGTACACGTTATCAATCGACTGCTCACTGTATGCAGGCTCCTCCCTATAAAATCCCTGCCTTCCTCAATTCTGATAAAAACACGCAGCTCCCACAAAAAAACTGCAAAGAAAAGGACTTCAGACCATCTCCTGAAATCCTGTTTCTTCAATCCCTCATCCTGGCAATGAGTGTTTGCTTATTTTTTATTACTGACATAGACCTGAATACCGTTCTTGAGCGGTGTCAGAAAAAATCCTGTAATCACGCCAAGCAAAAACGCATTCATCAGATATACCGCCTTATGCTGCTTATTCATAAAAGCTCCTCCCATGCAATTATCTACACAATAGCATGATTTTCATGTATACGCAAGCACAACCGCAGCATGTATAAAAATCATTCGCTGCTTCATTTGATAAGGACCCTGTTCCTTTCCTTTGTATATACCTTAAATGCCATATACAGGCAAGTATATACAACCCTACCTCGTAAGATAAAGTGATTTCAAAAAGTCCCGGATAGATTTTCGATATATACAGCATATCGCTGATTTCCTGTTTCATACCGGTAGCGGCCTTTCAAAAGCTGCAGTTCATCTATTTTTTCAAAAAACGAATTTCACACTCCAGCTCATATCCGCTATGTGCCTTCACCGTCTCCTTCACCTGCTGGATCAGCTCCAGAAAATCCTGACTGCTTGCGGCATTTTGATTGATCAGAAAGCCTGCATGCTTTTCTGATACCTGTGCATCCCGGATATGATATCCCATCAACCCGGCATCACGGATCAAAGCAGAGGCATACGCTCCCTGCGGACGCTTAAAGGTGGAGCCTGCACTGTACGCATCAAGTGGCTGCTTTTCCCTTCTGCGGCGCATCAGCTCCTCCATGTGCTGTATGATCTCCGTTTGATTTTTCGGCTGTACCTCAAATACTGCCTCCAATATGATTCCCCCCTGCTCGCTAAAGCGGCTGTGGCGGTATCCCAGCTGCAGCTCAACTGCGCTGCTTGTATGAAGCGCTCCCTGCTCATCCATCCACACAGCCTCACACAGCACATCCCTGGTTTCTTTGCCATATGCCCCGGCATTCATATACACTGCCCCGCCTACACTGCCCGGAATTCCGCAGGCAAACTCCAGACCGCTTAACGCGTGAGCGGCACAAAAAGCACTCACAGCCTTTATAGCTGCACCACTTTGCGCACGCACATGCACTGCATCCTCCAGCACAATGCTGTGAAAATTCGATGATAGAACGATCACCATTCCATCAAAGCCTTCATCCATGGCAAGCACATTACTTCCATTTCCCAGCAGATACCAATCAATGCGATATTGCTTACATACCGCTATACACTGCTGAATCTGCAGGATACTGGAGGGCTCTGCAAGAATCTGTGCCTCCCCGCCTATGTGCAGAGTTGTATATTCCTTTAATGCTATATGTCTGTTTGCTTCAATTCCTACATCACAAAGAAATTGAAAGGCTGTTTCCAGCTTATCCATAATCATCATCCTCTCCCCTCTATTATATGTGGATTCTGATAATGTTAAATAGAAATGCCCGAAAATAAAAAGACTACGATTGTAGTCAGTCTACACGATGGATAGGGGTGCCCTGCAGATAGGCTTCTATATTCTCAGCCACCAGCCGCAACAGCCGCTGGCTGGGCTCCAAACCTCTCCCACCCATATTGTCTCTTTG